>Ga0209257_1000359_pt1 | contig 93026 bp, 93 predicted proteins | sample AraplaCvi_mCL_r2_FD_184277 | JGI IMG/M metagenome (GOLD analysis project Ga0209257, IMG submission 184277) | Arabidopsis root microbial communities from North Carolina, USA - plate scrape MF_Cvi_mCL_r2 (SPAdes) (version 2) | ecosystem: Host-associated > Plants > Roots > Endosphere | place: USA...
CCGATGCGGGCATTGTCGACCTTGTAGGCGACCTGGCGCACCGGCGAGTAGAGCGAGTCGACCGGGATCAGGCCGATCGGCGCGTCGATCGGACGGTTTGCGGTCGCGGGGACGTAACCCTTGCCGGTGTCGGCAACGAGTTCCATGTTCAGCGTCGCACCATCGTCGAGGTGGCAGATGATGTGGTTGGGGTTCATCACCTTGATGTCGCCCGAAACCATGATGTCGCCGGCCTTGACGGTCGCGGGACCGGTCGCCGAAAGCTGAAGACGCTTCGGGCCTTCGCCTTCCATCTTGAGCGCGATCTGCTTCACGTTGAGGACGATGTCGGTGACATCTTCACGCACGCCGGCCAGGCTCGAGAATTCGTGCAGGACGTTCTCGATCTTGATCGACGTGATAGCCGCACCCTGGAGCGACGAAAGCAGCACGCGGCGCAGCGCGTTGCCAAGCGTCAGGCCAAAGCCGCGCTCGAGCGGTTCGGCGACGAAGGTCGCCTTGCGCTTGCCGTCGCTGCCAGCCTTGATTTCCAGGTTGCTGGGCTTCTTCAATTCCTGCCAGTTCCGGATATTGACAGTCATGGATTTCCCTTTGCTTTGGGCGGGACGGGTGGGGGTCGACTACCTGTCCAGCGAGGAGTTTTGTACGGGCGGCGCCCCGGCGGGGCGCGCCCGAAAGACGTCAGACGCGGCGGCGCTTGGCCGGGCGGACGCCATTGTGCGGGATCGGCGTCACGTCGCGGATCGACGTGATGTGGAACCCGACAGCCTGCAGCGCGCGGAGAGCCGATTCACGACCCGCACCCGGGCCCTTGACTTCGACTTCGAGCGTGCGGACGCCATGTTCGGCGGCCTTCTTGCCGGCGTCTTCGGCGCAAACCTGCGCCGCATAAGGGGTCGACTTGCGGCTTCCCTTGAAGCCCATCATGCCGGCGCTCGACCAGGCAATTGCGTTGCCCTGTGCGTCGGTGATGGTGATCATCGTGTTGTTGAAGGTCGCGTTGACGTGGGCGACGCCCGACGAGATGTTTTTGCGTTCGCGCCGACGAAGGCGCTGCGGTTCACGAGCCATGTTGCTATCCTAAATCCTAAATCTGCGAAGCTGCCATCGGTGCCTTTCGGTGACCGGCGGCGAAAAGTAAGGAAGCGCATCCGGGTGGACGCGCTCAAAACCTTACTTCTTCTTACCGGCGATCGCCTTGGCCTTGCCCTTGCGGGTGCGCGCATTGGTGTGCGTACGCTGGCCGCGGACCGGAAGGCCCTTGCGATGACGCAGCCCGCGGTAGCAGGCGAGGTCCATCAGGCGCTTGATGTTCATCGCCGTGTTGCGGCGAAGATCACCTTCGACCGTCAGGTCGGCGTCGATCGTTTCACGGATCTGCAGCACTTCGGCGTCGGACAGGTCCTGAACGCGGCGCGACTGGTCGATGCCGAGCTTGGTGGCGATGTCGACGGCGGTCTTGCGACCGATGCCGTGGATGTAGGTGAGCGCGATGATAACGCGCTTGTTGGTGGGCAGATTGACGCCCGCGATACGTGCCATTGGTAACTTTCTCCTGCTCCACGGGGCCGTTGGCATTCGGCCCCATCTCAAAGCGTCTGATTTTCCAACGCAAAAAACGGACCACGATGCGCGCAGGGCGCTTCGCCGTCCGGTCAGGCTGTCGGAATGGACGCGCAACTAAGGTGAGTCGGGCCGATTGTCAAGTGAAGTGCGGTGGTTTGAAGCCGCGGATTGCCGCTCAGGATGGCGATGTAAGAGCGACCGCACGATCATGCAAGCGGTCGACGACCGCGGCGTGGATTCCGGGGGCGCAGGCGATGACGCCGAACGCCTGTGCGCGCGGGGTATTGAAGCGCAAAGGCGCGCCGAACGCGTCGGTCACGGTGGCGCCGGCCTCGCTGGCGATCAGCGCCGCGGCGGCGACGTCCCATTCGAAGCCCCAGCGCAAAGTGGCAACCAGATCGGCGCGGTCGTCGGCGACGAGCGCCATGCGCAGCGCGATGCTGTTCGGCTTGGTGACGATGACGAGGTCGCTGTCGACGCGGGGCAGCGCATCGGCGGGGACGCGCGATCCCGCGAAGGTCGTGCGCCGGCTGGCGTGCAATGTTTCGCCGTTGAGCTGCGCGCCCTGGCCCTTTTGCGCGACCCAGAGTTCGTCGAGCGCGGGGGCGTAGAGGATGCCGAATTCGGGCGTGCCGTCGATCACCAGCGCGACCGACACGCACCAGCCGGGGCGGCCGCGGATGAAATCGCGCGTGCCGTCGATCGGGTCGACGCACCACATCGCGCGGCACGACAGCCGCGCTTCGTTGTCGGCGGTCTCTTCGGACAGCCACCCCGCCTCGGGCACCATCGCGCCGAGCACCGCCTTCAGCCGCGCATCGACCGCGAGGTCGACGTCGCTGACCGGATTGTCGTGCGACTTGTTCCAGACATTGACCGCTTGCCCCTCGCCGCGCCATCGCGCCATCGCCATGTCGCCGACCTCGCGGGTCGCGGCGATCGCGGCTTCGAGGTTGCGGCCGGGCATTAGCTGCTGGCGACGGTCATGCCGTCGATGCGCAGCGTCGGCGCGTTGGTGCCGTGGCGGAACTCCAGATCGTTCGCGGGGATCAATGCCGCGAACATGTCGATCAGATTGCCGGCAATGGTGAATTCGGCGATCGGCCCGGCGAGAACGCCATCCTTGATCAGGAAACCCGATGCGCCGCGGCTGTAGTCGCCGGTGACGGGGTTGACGCCGTGGCCGATCAGCTCGGTGATATAGACGCCGTCGGCGATGCCGTCCATCAGCGCTGCAGGCGTCACGCTGCCCGCCGCAAGGTTCAGGTTGCTCGCGCCGACGCCCGATGCGCCGCCGCCGCGGCTCGCATGGCCGGTCGGCGTCAGGCCGAGCTGCTTCGCCGACGCGGTGTCGAGCAGCCAGCCGGTGATCTTGCCGCCCTCGACCAGATTGCGCGCGGCGGTCGGCAGGCCCTCGCCGTCGAAGGCGCGGCTGCGCAACCCGCGCGGGCGATGCGGCTCGTCGCGGATGACGATGCTGCTGTCGAACAGCATCTGGTCTTCCTTGCCGAGCAGGAAGCTGGTGCCGCGCGCGATCGCGGGGCCGGCAATCGCGCCGAGCAGGTGGCCGACGATGCCGCCGCTGACGCGCGGATCGAGCAGCACGGGTAGCTTGCCGTTCGGCGCCTTGCCGGGATTGAGCCGCGCCACCGCACGGGTGCCGGCGCGCTTGCCGATGTCGGCGGTGCTTTCGAGATCGGTCAGATGATGCGCGCTGTGCCAGCCATAGTCGCGCTGCATGTTTGCGCCTTCGCCCGCGATGACGCTCGCCGACAGGCTGTGCCCGCTCGACCCGTAGCCGCCGGCAAAGCCGTGGCTGGTCGCGAGTGCGAAGCGCGTGCGGCTGTGGCTCGCGCTGCCGCCTTCGCTGTTAGTCACGCCTGCGACCGCGCGCGCGGCTTCCTCGACCGCGAGGGCCGCTTCGCGCAGTGCGGCGGGGTCGGCTTCGCTATTGTCGTCGAGATCGAAATCGGGAACGGCGCCCTTGAACAGCAGTTCCTCGGGCGCGAGGCCCGCATAGGGATCCTCGGGCGCTTCGCGTGCCATCGCGACGCAGCGCTCGACCAGCTTGGTCAGTTCGCCCGCATCCATGTCGGCGGTCGACACGCTTGCGCTCCGCTGCCCGACGAAGACGCGCAGCGAAATATCCTGCCCCTCGGACCGCTCGACATCTTCGAGCGCGCCGAGCCGCATCGAGACCGATGTCGCAGCGTTGCAATAATAGAGGGCGTCGGCGGCATCGGCGCCGGCTTTCGCGGCGGCGTCGCACAGCATCTGCGCACGATCGAGGGCTTCGGATACGGTCAGCATCCCCGCGCCCTATACGGCACGCGGTCCAGCGTCAAACCCGGCCGGGAAGGCTTATTTGATGATCGCGGCGATCGCGTCGGTGGCGGCCATCGCGCCGCTGATCCACAGGAAGGGCAGCGTGAGCGCCGCGACCCACAGACGCCGGACGTCGCGGCGGAAGCGCGCGTGCAGGCCCCAGCTGGCGAGTGCCTGACGGCTGAGACGGTACCAATGGCGTTCGGTCGAGCGCGCAACGGGCAGCGCAAGCGCGAGAAGCATGATCAGCGCGACGACGATGAAAGCGGACGAGGCGCCCGCGGCAACCGCGCTCATGACGAGCCAGATCTGCAAGGCGGCAAAAGCGAGGAGGGCGGTGGCGGCGTGCCACGTCATTCGGCGACCCAGACTCCGTGCCGGCGGCACGCTGACTGCCGTGCGCCTCCACAGGCGCGGTCCAAATGCTGATGCCATGTTACAGCCCCCTTAGGCTGGCGATTCCCAGAACCGCACGTTTTGCCCCAAAAATTCCCAAGTCAAGACAGCTTGCCAGCGATTCGTTAATTTTTGCACTCAATTCGGCGCGGATTCGCAACTGAATCGCGCCGGGCCGCAAAAATGCTGCAATTTTTGGCAACATGCGCCGCCTTTTTCGGGCAGGGCAGGGTGTTTGGGAATGGGGCTCTGATCAGGGCTTCGGCGGGGTCGGCAACGGCGCGGCGTCGGCTTCGTCGGGCGCCGTGGGGACGGGGGCCTGACCGCTCGCCTGCCGCTCGAGCTCTTCGGCGGCTTTCTGCCGCTCGGCGAGCGCGCGTTCCTCGGCGACCACCGCGGCTTCGACTTCGTCCGATGCGGCGTCGATGCCCGCGATGCGCTTGGCGCGCTCGTCGGCGATCATCGCCTGCCAGTCGGTCTTGTTCGCGGCCTGACGCTCGGCCTTCGCGCCCGCGACCAGCTGCTGCGTACAGCCGGTGAAGCCGCCGAGGCCGGTCGGCGAGCAGCTGTCGGTGCCGAAACGGCCGACGCGTTCGACCGCGACGACCTTGTTCGCCCATGCCTCGTTGCGCACGTCGAGCGGATTGCCGCGCAGCATCTCGGGTACGCGATAGCGTTCGGTTTCGGGCAGGCGGTTACAGACGACGATTTCATCGGGGCTCGACTGTTCGCACTGGTCGTTGCCGTACACGATGACCTGATTGATCTTTTCCGCATCGACCGTCTGCTGCGCCGCGGCGGGCATGGCGGCGGCACTGCCGGCGAGGATCAGCGCGAACAGGGGGAGGCGGGTCATCTCGATCTTCCTTTGTCGTTTCACGCGGCATGGCAGCCGCTACCTGCATCCGTCGTGAACGGCGCCGGCGGTTCTTCTATCAGATACGTTTGGACAGCGCGATGGCTGCACGGCAACCTGCGCGGATCGCGAGGCTGAGGACCGGGTAACCGGGGGCGCTTTCGGCGCCCGCCGCGAGCGCGGCTTCCTTGTGCTCGAGTTCCTCGGCGCGGAAATCGGCGACCGCGGCGCTGAGTTCGGGATCGCTGTCGCCGAGCTCGTCGAGCTGGTGCTGGTAATGACGGTCGATCTCGGTCTCGACCGCGGCGGTGCACGCCATCGCGGCGCGCGGCCCCATCGCGGCGGTTACCGCGCCAAGTGCGAAGCCCGCGACGTTCCAAAAGGGCTGGAGCGCGGTCGGGCGCACACCGCGCCGTGTGACCATGGCATCGAAGAATTTGCGGTGGCGCTCTTCCTGCTCGGCCATATGCGCGATTTCGCGCGCCATCGGATGGCGGTCGCCCATCACTGCGAGCTGGCCGGCGTAGATACGCGTCGCGCCATATTCGCCCGCCTGGTCGACGCGGATCATCGATGCGGTGCGCTTTTTTGTCATGTCGCCGATGTGGTCTTCCGGCGCAGCAAGGTCAAGACGAACGCTGCCGCGCCCAGCGAGAAGATCGCGTTGAACCCGGCGAGCGAGATTCCGAACAGCGTCCATTGTGCGGTGTCGCAGCGGATCAGCGGCGCGTTCATGATCGAATCGAGCGACACCGGGCCGCTGCCGGACGTCGCGCAGGTGGTGATGCCTTCCCAAAAGCCATATTCGACCCCGGCGTGGAAAACGCCGATGACGCCGCTGATCGCGATCGCGACGGCGGCGAGGTAGGTCAGATTACGCATTGCCCGGTCATTGCCGCGTCGAAGCAGGGCGCCGAGCGCGCATATGATCGCCGCCTGATGCGGCCAGCGTTGCCAGTAACACATTTCGCACGGGTGCAGGCCAAAGCCATATTGCGACACGAGCGCGCCGCCATAGAGCAATAGCGGCGCGAGGAACGCGACGACGGGCGCGGAAAGCCGCGAGTTCAGCATGCCCCGCGCCCCTTAGTTGCGCGCGGTCGGCTTGGCGGCGGGCTTCACCGGCGGTTTGCCGCTTTGCGCCATGCGCGGCACGACCGGACCGATGCGGCCGATCGTCTGCAACGCATAGTGCAGCTGGAAGTCCTCGATACCCTTTGCCTTCAGGTCGGCGGCGGTCGCGGTGAAGCGCGGATCGACCTTTTCGTCCTTTTCGAGCAGGCCGTTGTCGACCTTCTTCTCGTTGACGAGGTGGCGGCGCAGGTCGCTTTCGCGGAACTTCGGCCGCGAGGCATAGTCGGGATCAGAGATCTGCGGCACGCGGATATCGGGCTCGATCCCGCCTTCCTGTACGCTGCGGCCCGACGGCGTGTAATAACGCGCGGTGGTCAAACGGAGCGCGGTGGTGTCGGTCAGCGGCAGGACGGTCTGCACCGATCCCTTGCCGAAGCTGCGTTCGCCCATCACGACCGCGCGGTGCTGATCCTGCAGCGCGCCCGCGACGATCTCGGAGGCCGAGGCCGATCCCGAATCGATCAGCACGACGACCGGCGCGCCGCCGGCAACATCGCCGGGTTCGGCGAAATAGCGTTCGATGTCGCCCTTCTTGCGGCCGCGCTGCGAAACGATCTCGCCGCGTTCGAGGAACAGGTCGCTGATCCCGACGGCTTCGTCGAGCAGCCCGCCGGGGTTCGACCGGAGATCGAGGATCCAGCCGCGCGGTTTCTTGCCGAGCGATTTTTCGACCGCCATCATCGCGGCGCGCAGATCGGTGGTCGCGTCGGCCGAGAAGCTCGACACAGTGAGCACGCCGACGTCGCCGCTGACTTCCCATTTCACAGGCTTCAGGTCGATGATTTCGCGCGTCAGCGACATTTCGATCGGCTTGTCCTGCCCTTCGCGAACGACGGTGATTTCGATCGCAGTGCCGGGCTTGCCGCGCATCTGTTCTACCGCCTCGTCGAGGGTCAGGCCGAAGATCAGTTCCTTGTTGATGTGGGTGATATAATCGCCCGCCTTGATGCCTGCCTTGGCGGCGGGGGTGTCGGCGGTCGGCGCGATCACCTTCACGACGCCGTCTTCCATCGTCACCGACAGGCCGAGGCCGCCATATTCGCCGTCGGTCTGGGTGCGCAGGTTCGAAAAACCGCGCGCGTCGAGATAGCCCGAATGCGGGTCGAGGCTGGCGAGCATGCCGTTGATCGCGCCCTCAATCAGTTTCGAATCGTCGACCTGTTCGACATAGTTGGATTTCACTTCGAGATAGACGTCCATGAAGCGCGAAATTTCTTCCTGCGTCTTCGAATCGACGGTCGCCATCGCGCCGGTCGCGAGCGGGACGAGCGCCAGCGTCGAGAGCGCGGCAGCACCCTGCCACAAGGCGAAGCGGCGCTTCGGGGACGCGGTGGTCTTGGTCGATTCGGTCATGGGCGTCTTTCAATCACGCGAGAGCAATCCCGCCTTATAATCCCCGGCGCGCCATCCTCCTACGCATTTGTGCGGGCGTCAAGCGCAGCATCCGTATGCGGCACAGTGTCCGAACGGGCGATTAATGCCGTCGATCAGCCGATCATCGCGACGATATCGACGGGGCGGCCGCCGCGGCGCAGTTCGACCGTGATGCGGCTGTCGTCGGACCCCGCGCGGCCGACCGGGGCGCCGGCATCGAGCGTATCGCCGACCCCGACCGATAGCGCGATCATGCCGGTGAGCAGCGATACCCAGCCGCCGCCATGGTCGATGATGACGATCTTGCCATAGCCGCGATAATCGCCGGCAAAGCCGACGCGGCCGGGGGCGGGGGCAACGACCTGCCCGCCGGGGCGCGCCGCGATCGTCACGCCGCGCGATCGCACGCCGCTTTCATTGACTTCGCCGAGCCCCGCGACGATGCGCCCAACGACGGGCAGGCGATAGGCGCCCTGCGTCAACTCGGCCTCGGCGGCGGCGGGCGGGATAGCGCTGGCGATACTGCTTTCGGGATTGCGCGGGCGCGGCAGCGGGCCGGCAAGCTGCGCAAGGTCGGCGCGCACCGCGCCATCGGCCTCGAGCGCGTCCATCAGGTCGACGATATCGCGCGCCTTTTCGCCGAGCCCCAGCGCGCGGTCGGCTTCGAGCTGCGCGCTGCTCATCAACTCGCGCGAGCGGAGCCGGCCTTCATTTTCGAGCCGGGTCAGTGCGTCGCGGCGGTGCGCGAGCTGCGCCTTGCTGCCCGAGAGCGCCCTCAGTGCAACCGCTTGCTGCTGGCGCACCGTCTGCAGCGCCGCGAGTTCGCGCCGCGCCCCGGCGGTGCGGCGTTCGATCACCGGCATCGCGGCGTCGATCACCGCGCGCGCATGGACCATGTCGGTCAGCGACCCCGGCTGCGCGAGCACGCTCACAGGGGGCTGGCGGCTCAATTGCTGGAGCGATGCGGCGAGTTCGAGCAGGGGTTGTTGTTGCTGCGCGAGCCGCGCGCGCTGCGCCGACAGGCGGCGGGTGACGAGCGCGACGCGCGCTTCGCCGGCGCTGATGTCGGCCTCGGCCGACTGGATGCGCGCGGCGAGCGCGGCGCTGCGTTTCTTGAGCCGGTCGGCCTCGCTGCTCGCGGCCAGCGCCTGTTTTTCGAGCAACGCGCTGCGCGCCATCGCCGCCGCCGACTGTTGTTTCGCGCCGAGCAACTGCTCGCGCTCGCGCGCGGCGATCGCGGCGGGATCGAAGACATCGCTCTGCGCCAGCGCCAGCGCGCCGCCGGCAAAGACCGCGGCGATCGCGATGGCGGAAAACGCGCGCCTCACTGGCGACCTTCGCGGTGATAGGGGTGGTTTGCGACGATGCTGGTGGCGCGCCACAATTGTTCGGCGAGCATCGCGCGCGCCATCAAATGCGGCCAGGTCGCGCGGCCAAAGGCGATGACCTTGTCGGCGCCCTCGCGTTCCTCGGGGGTGAAGCCGTCGGCGGCGCCAAGGCAAAAGCGCGCCTCGCGCACCCCGCCGTCGCGCCATTTTTCGAGCAATTTGGCAAATTCGAGCGACGACATCTGGTCGCCGCCCTCGTCGAGCAAGATGGTGCGGCTATTTTCTGCCGCGGCGGGCATGCGCCCGCCTATATCCGGAAGCTCGGAGATCTTCTGCGCCCAGGTCACACGCTTCATATAGCGCTCGACCAGCTCGGCCTCGGGCCCGCGCCCGATGCGCCCGCGCGCGATGATGTGCAGCAACATGACGCCCCGCCTACCCTTGGCAGGGCAGGGACGTCAATTTGCGGCTGCAACCGGCGGCGCGTCGCCGAACGACCACATGCGCTCGAGGTTGTAGAAGCTACGCACCTCGGGGCGGAACAGGTGGACGATGACGTCGCCCGCGTCGAGCAGCACCCAATCGGCATTGGGCAGTCCTTCGACGCGAACCTGGCGGCCCGCTTCCTGCTTGATCCGCTGGGCCAGTTTCTCGGCGATGGCCGAGACATGGCGCGTCGACCGGCCGCTCGCGATCACCATATGATCGGCGATGCTGCTTTTGCCGGCAAGCGGGATGGAGATGGTTTCCTGGGCCTGGTCCTCATCCAGTTGGTGGAGGATCAGAGCGTGGAGCGCGTCCACGTTGTCATTGGCGGATGCGGCGCCAGCGGCGGCATCCTGGGTTGCGGAGATCAAATGCGTCCTTTCCTGTTTGTGTCCACAAGCCGCGAACGCGTCAGCGGGTCGCGCAAAGCGCGGCCTTCATAGCGTTCGAACCAGCGGGGGTTGGCCTGCCGTATCGCAGTTGCGGATCGCACATCGGGCGAAAATCGCAGGAACACGAGGGCGGGCGGTCTCCAGTCCGTCCAATGCAATTTCTGGTCCGCGGGCCGGACGAAGCGCCGAAGCCAACCCATCGCACGTCTTGCGTGGGCGCGGTCATTATAGCCCGGACGCGCGATAACCGCAATCGGCATGAGTCGGGCTATCCCCCGCCAGTCGCGCCATTGGGGCAGCTGGACCAGATTATCGGCCCCCATGATCCAGATGAACTGCCGGTTCGGGTAACGCCGGACGAGCTTTTTAAGCGTGTCGATCGTGTAGCGCGTGCCGAGTTCGGCCTCGATTGCGGTCGCGCGAATCGGCGAGCGCCGGGCCGCGCGCTGTGCCGAACCGAGGCGCGCGGGGAGCGATGCCATGCCCGCCTTGGGCTTCAGCGGATTGCCCGGCGACACCAGCCACCACAGCTCGTCGAGCCCGAGCGCGTCGATCGCATTCAAACTGATCGCGCGATGCCCGCCATGCGCGGGATTGAAGCTGCCGCCGAGGAGGCCGGTGGGGATCATGGTCGCTTCACTCGCCGCCGATCCGAGCTGGCATCGTGTAGCAATAACGGCCCTTTTTATGAGCTAGCGGGAGTTTGGTGCCGAAGAAGGCCGTTACGTCAGCGAGCGCCCGATCGTATCCGTGATCCAGTCGCGCGGCTACGCGTTCTTCACACCATGCGGCAAAAGGGGTCGCCGCCATGCAGGCGTTGAACAGGGAAAGCTCCCCCGTCGAAAAGTTTTCCGAGATATTCTTGTATGCTGCGAACTTTGCGGTTTGCCGCTCAGCCAAGGATCGATGCTCGAAGAAGAGTTCGTCGAATGATGGCAATTTGCCTTCACGCAGACTGGATGCGGTCGGTGGTGTTGCGCTGACGCGAAGCTTTGCTCCATCAATGATAAAACAGTCGGGATCGAGAAGCATCGTAAGGCGCATGGGCGTTCGCGTATCGCGAGCGACCTTCGAGTTCTCGATGGTTTGTTGGAAGCGCTCGACCAGTATCCCGCGCGCCGCCACTTCGCCTTCGCCTTCGCTGGTACGCAGCATGAGAAACGCATCGCGCGAGAGGAGCCACAGAAAAGGCGTGACTGCAATCAGCAAGAAGGCCAGCGACCAGCGAAACCATCTCGCCTTTTTGCGGCGCTGGTCGGAGTTCAAGGCCGGACCTGTCCCGTGCCGCGCACCAGCCATTTATACGTCGTCAGCCCCTCTAGCGCGACCGGTCCCCGCGCATGCAAGCGTCCTGTGGCGATGCCGATTTCGGCGCCGAGGCCGAATTCGCCGCCGTCGGCGAACTGCGTCGAGGCGTTGTGCATCACGATCGCGCTGTCGACGCCGGTCAGGAAGCGGTCGGCGGCGGCGGCATCCTCGGTGACGATCGCGTCGGTGTGGCGGCTCGAATGCGCGTCGATATGCGCGAGCGCGCCCGTGAGGCCGTCGACCATAGCGATCGACACGATCGCGTCGAGATATTCGGTGTCCCAATCGCCGGTCGATGCCGCGTCGACATGCGGGCTCAGCGCGAAGATGGCCTTGTCGCCGCGCACTTCGCAGCCTGCCTTGACCAGCGCGTCGACGATCGCGAGCGGCGCGGGATAGGCGCGGTCGATCAGGATCGTCTCGGTTGCGCCGCAGACGCCGGTGCGGCGCATCTTGGCGTTGACCGCGAGTTCGACCGCTTTCGCGGGATCGGCGGCTCCGTCGATATAGAGATGGTTGATCCCGTCGAGATGCGCGAGCACGGGCACGCGCGCCTCGTCCTGCACGCGCGCGACGAGGCCTTTGCCGCCGCGCGGGATGATGATGTCGATCAGCCCCTGCGCGCGCAGCATCGCGCCGACCGCGGCGCGGTCCTGCGTCGGGACGAGTTGCACCGCGTCGGCGGGCAGGCCGGCCTCGACCAGCCCCGCCGCGAACGCCGCATGGATCGCGCGGTTCGAATGCACCGCCTCGCTGCCGCCGCGCAGGATCACGGCGTTGCCCGACATCAGCCCGAGCGCCGCCGCATCGGCGGTCACATTGGGGCGGCTTTCATAGATGATGCCGACGACGCCGAGCGGCACGCGCACACGGCTCAGCACCAAGCCATTGGGTCGCGTAATGCGGTCGATTTCTGCGCCCGACGGATCGGGCAGAGCGGCAACATCGTCGATCGCGTCAGCGATGCTTGCGAGCCGTCCGTCGTCGAGCCGCAGCCGGTCGAGCATCGCGCCCGACAGGCCGTTCTTTTGCCCCGCCGCCATATCTTCGGCATTGGCGGCGAGAATCTCGGCCGCCCGCGCGCGGATTTGCGCCGCCGCCGCAACCAGCCCGGCGGCCTTGTTTGCCGTCGGTGCCAGCGCGAGCGCTTTCGACGCGGCGCGCGCGCGCGCGCCCATGTCGGCGATCAGGGCGGCGGCGTCGCCGGGCATCGGCGGGGCGGAGAGGGCTTCGGCGTTCATAGCGCCGCCACTATCACGTTTTGCGTCGCGCCCGAAAGTCCCGTTGCGTGCCGCCGCGTGCGCCTTTAGGCAGGGCGCCATGAGCGGGGACATCGAAGGCATCGGGGCGGCGGTCACCGCCGGGTTGGCAGGGCATGCGGTCGAGCCGCGGCACGGGGGCACGGGCGCGGCGCATGCCGGCGCGCGCTGTCTCAACTGCGGCACCAGCCTTGCCGGCTCGCATTGCCATTATTGCGGGCAGCGCGCCGACGTGCACCGCAGCTTCGGCGCGATCGGGCATGATCTGGTGCATGCGATCTTCCATTTCGAGGGCAAGATCTGGAACACGTTGCCGCTGCTTTCGTGGCGGCCGGGCGACCTGACGCGCCGCTATATCCACGGCGAACGCGCGCGCTTCATCTCGCCGCTCGCGCTGTTCCTGTTCGCGGTCTTCCTGACTTATGCCGTGCTCGCGATCGTCGGCAGCGGCGGCGGGGTCGGCGAGGGGATCGCCAAGGCGGCGGCCGAACAGACGCGCTCGAACGCACTCAAGGAAAGTTTCGAAGAAGAGGTCAAGCGCGTCGATGCGAGCCTCGCGGCCAAGGATCTGAAGCCGGCCGAGCGGAAGCTGCTCGTCGAGGAACGCGAAACACTTCATAAAAGCGCCGACTATCTTGGCGTCGCGCGCAGCCTCAGCAAGGAAGAGATCGACAAGGGGCCGGCCGTCGTCGACGATCCCTCCAAGCAGATGATGACCAGCGTCGAATTCCTGTCGCGCACCAAGGTCAATACCGGCGTCCCGTTCATCGACCATGGGCTGGAAAAGGCGATCGCGAACCCCGCGCTTGTGCTCTATAAGTTGCAGGCGAATGCGTATAAATTCGCGTGGGCGCTGATCCCGCTGTCGCTGCCCTTCATGTGGCTGCTCTTTCCGTTCAGCCGGCGCTTTCATACCTACGATCATTTCGTCTTCGTCACTTACTCGATCAGCTTCATGCTGCTCCTGTTCGTCGTCGTGCGGCTGCTCAACCTGACGATCTTCGGCGATGTCGTGACGGCGTTTGCGATGCTCTATGTGCCCTTCCATATGTATCGCCAGCTGCGCGGCGCCTATCGTTCGTCGCGGTTCGGCGCGCTCGTTCGCGCGACCCTGCTTCTCTTTTTCAGCCTGTATGCGGTCGTCATGTTCATGCTGCTGCTGCTCGCGCTGGGCGTGATGGGATAGCCGCGCCGAATCGTAACAAAGGCCGGGCAAAGACGCGGCCGGACGAAGAGGGAGACAAGCGATGCACCAGCTTTGGGGCGAAATGGACCGGCGCCTGCTGATCAAGCTCGGCACCGCGGGGCTTGCGGCGCTGTCGCTGCCCGGCGCGGCGCGCGCGGCGATGGCGCAGGGCTTTACCCATGGCGTTGCGAGCGGTGAACCCGCGGCGAATTCGGTGCTGCTGTGGACACGCTATGCCGCGGCGAACGACAGCGCGCTGACGGTCGAACTCTCCGAGGTCGAGGATTTCTCCAAGGTCGTTGCGGGCGGTAGCGTCGTCGCGGCGGGCGAGCGCGACCATACCGCAAAGCTGGTCGTCAATGGGTTGAAGCCCGGCCGCTGGTATTTCTATCGCTTCATCGCCCCCGACGGGACGAAATCGGTCACCGGACGCACGCGGACTTTGCCTGCAGGGCCGACGAGCGCTTTTACCATCGCACTTTTCTCCTGCTCGAACCTGCCGTTCGGCTGGTTCAATGCCTATGCTCATGCGGCGGCGCGCAACGACATCGACCTCGTCGCGCACGTCGGCGACTATCTCTACGAATATAAGGTCGGCGATTATCCTTCGCTCAAGGACGCGCTGCCCGGCCGCGAGATCCAGCCGGCGCAGGAGATTGTCGCGCTCGCCGATTATCGCCTGCGTTATGCCGCCTATCGCAGCGATCCCGACCTGCAGCGGCTGCATCAGCTGTTCCCGGTGATCGCGCAGTGGGACGATCATGAATTCGCCAACGACGTCTGGAAGGGCGGCGCCGAAAACCATAATGAAGGCGAGGGCGATTGGCGCGCGCGCGAAGCCGCGGCCGAACGCGCGCACGGCGAATGGATGCCCGTCGCCGACACGCGCTGGCGCCAGTATCAGGCGGGCGACCTTGCGACGATCTTCCTGCCCGAAACGCGGATTACCGCGCGCGACAAGCCGTTCGAGCTGGGTGACATATTGCAGGGCAAGCGCGATGTCGCCGCGACGCTGAAGCAATTTGCCGAGACCGAGTACCGCGATCCCGCGCGGCAGCTGATGGGCGCGGAGCAGGAAAAGTGGCTGTTCGACGGCTTGGGCCAGTCGGTGAAGAGCGGCACGCGCTGGCAGGTTTGCGCGCAACAGATCGTGATGGGCAGCCTGTTCAGCCCGCCCGAATCGAAGGACTGGTTCGGAGCCGACCAGCCCGACGATGTGAAGCGCCGTGTCGAGGTGTCGCAGCTGGCGGCAAAGGCAGGGCTGCCGCTCAACATGGACAGCTGGGACGGCTATCCCGCGGCGCGCAACCGCCTGCTCGCGGCGGCGCAAAAGGCCGACGCCGATCTCGTCACGCTGTCGGGCGACAGCCACAATGCCTGGGCATTCGACCTGTCGCACGACGGTCGCCCCGCCGGGATCGAGGTCGGCGGGCACAGCGTCACTTCGCCGGGGTATGAAGCCTATACGACGGGCATTTCGGACGCGGCGCGCGTGTCGGCGCTGCGCGCGTCCTCGCCGCAGCTCGCATGGGCGAACACGCAGGATCGCGGTTATGTGTCGGTGCAGATGACGCGCGATCGGGTGACCGCGAACTGGCACAATCTCGAAACGATCCGCAGCCACACCCCCGCGCTCAAGGAAACGCACAGCATGACCGCGGAGCGCGGAAGGCGGAAATACGAGGCCGTCTAACAATGTCTGCTTGACACATTCATAACTCGATGGTTATGGGATTATCCATAGCCAGGGAGTTATGGATTAATGCAGCCATCCCCCGACCTTCTGTTCAAGGCGCTCGCCGACCCCAGCCGGCGCGCGATCTTCGAACGGCTTTGCCTTGACGGCGAGCAGACGGTCGGCGCGCTCACCGCGGGCGCCGGCATTTCGCAGCCCGCGGTCTCCAAACATCTGGGCGTCCTCAAGCAGGCGGGGCTCGTGCTCGACCGGCACGAGGGGCGCCAGACGCATTACAGCGCGCAGCAACGCGCGCTCGCGCCGCTCGTCGACTGGACGGGGCGCATGAACCGCTTCTGGGAGGCGCGGTTCGACGATCTCGAAGATTTGCTCAAAAGGATGGATCAATGACCGATACCGACGTGCGTAGCGTAACCGTCGAGCGCGAAATCCCGCACCCGCCCGAAAAGCTGTGGCGTGCGTTGACCACGCCGCATCTGATCGAGGAATGGCTGATGAAGAACGACTTCGGCCTCGACCTTGGTCATCGGTTCCAGCTGCGCGGCGACTGGGGCCATGTCGATTGCGAAATCCTCGACGTCGATCCGGGGCGGACATTGTCCTACGCCTGGACTACCACGCACGATGATCCGGCCTATGCGCTGGACAGCGTCGTCACCTTCACGCTCGAACCGACCGCGGCTGGAACGCTGCTCCGCATGGAGCAGGTCGGTTTCCGTCCCGACCAGAAGCAGGCCTTCGGCGGCGCCAAGGGCGGCTGGAAGATTCACCTCGAAAATCTCGAGAAGGTCGTCGCGGGCCTCGATGCATAATCGAACAGGGAGAGCGTTATGAACTGGAGTCTGTGGATCCGGCAGTTTCACCGCTGGGTATCGATCCTCTTCTCGGCGATCGTGCTCGCGATTTTCGTCATGCTCGGGGCGGGGCAGGAGCCCGCCCAGTGGGTCTATTATTTGCCGCTGCCGCCGCTCTTCCTGCTGATATTCTCCGGCCTCTACATGTTTTTCCGGCCCTATTTCCGGACGCGCCGTCAGCTGTAGGGCGGCGTGTCCTCGAACTCGGCGAACCACGGATAGTCGTTCGCGACGCTGACGGTGAAGTTCGCGGGGCGCTTTTCGAGGAAGCTCGACACGCCCTCGGCGGCATCGGCGCTGCGGCCGCGCGCAAAGATCGCGCGACTGTCCCAGCGGTGCGCGCTCATCGGGTGCGGCGCGCCGAGCATCCGCCACAGCATATGGCGGGTGAGCGCGACCGACACCGGCGCGCTGTGATCGGTAAGCTCGCGCGCCTTGGCGATCGCCGCGTCGATCAGGTCGCCGGGGGCGTGGACCGACTGGACGAGGCCCTTTTCATGTGCTTCGGCGGCATCGATCAGACGGCCCGAATAGCACCAGTCGACGGCATTCTGGATGCCGACCAGCCGCGGCAGGAACCAGCTCGACGCCGCTTCGGGCACGATGCCGCGGCGCGCGAAGACGAAGCCATAGCGCGCGGTCTCGCTCGCGAGGCGCGCGTCCATCGACAGCGTCATCGTCGCGCCGATGCCGACCGCGGCGCCGTTGATCGCGCCCAAGACCGGCTTTTTGCAGTCGAAAATCCGCATCGACACGCGGCCGCCCGAATCGCGGATCAGCGGATGCGACCAGTCGATCGTTCCGTCTTCGGCGACCGGACTCGCCGACAGGCCGTCGGGCAGGATCGCCTGCTTGTCGGTGCGTTTGTCATAATCGAAGGTCGCGGCCCCCTGACCAAGATCGGCTCCGGCGCAATAGGCGCGGTCGCCCGATCCGGTGAAGATCACCGCGCGCACCGCGTCGTCGGCGTCGCACTCGTCGAGCGCGGCGACGATTTCGAGCATCATCTCGGTGGTAAAGGCGTTCATCCGGTCGGGGCGGTGCAACGTCAGCAGCGCGATGCCTTCGTGGCGGTCGAGGCGAATCTGATCGAAGCTCATCCATCTCTCTCCTTGGCTTTACGGTCATGGTTGCAAGCGGGGCGGGCGATGGCAAGCACTTTACGTAAACGTAAGGCAAAGGGTGTCATGCCGGGGATGACGCGCCCGACCTTTGTCGCTATAGGCGCCGCATCGCCCCGGCGGCGCGCCTCCTGCTGAGTCGCTTTGCCGGGGCCATTCATTTGGTTCCGACAGAAAGTTTGCGCCCATGTCCCGTCGCCGCCAGATTTACGAAGGCAAAGCGAAGATCCTGTACGAGGGCCCCGAACCGGGCACGCTGATCCAGTATTTCAAGGATGATGCGACCGCGTTCAACGCCCAGAAAAAGGGCACGATCAGCGGCAAGGGGGTGCTGAACAACCGGATTTCGGAGCATGTCTTCACCTTGCTCGGCAATATCGGTGTGCCGCACCATTTCATCCGCCGCCTCAACATGCGCGAGCAGCTGATCCGCCAGGTCGAGATCGTGCCGATCGAAGTGATCGTGCGCAACGTCGCCGCGGGCACGCTGTCGAAGCGCCTCGGCATCGAGGAAGGGACGCAGCTTCCCCGCACCTTGATCGAATATTGCTACAAGGACGACGCGCTGGGCGATCCGCTCGTCGCCGAAGAGCATATCGCCTGCTTCAACTGGTGCAGCCAGGACGAGCTTCACGACATTCAGGACATGGCGATCCGCATCAACGACTTCATGTCGGGCATGTTCGCCGCGGTCGGCATTCGCCTCGTCGACTTCAAGCTCGAGTTCGGCCGCCTTTATGAAGGCGACTTCAGCCGCATCATCCTTGCCGACGAGATCAGCCCCGACGGCTGCCGTCTGTGGGACATGACGACGAACGAAAAGCTCGACAAGGACCGCTTCCGCCGCGACCTCGGCGGCGAAGTCGAAGCCTATCAGGAAGTCGCGCGCCGGCTGGGGCTGCTGCCCGAGGGCGGCGAGAATGCCGTGCTCGACCTCGAGAGCCATCGGAAGAAACGCGACAAATAAGCCCGCGCCGCAGCGATAAGGCCGCGAAATTATCCGGTTGGTAACCATCCGGACGCTATCCGATCCTCCTGATCTAGTGGGGATAGGGCAACATGAGCGTTTCGGGCGGCAGGACCCAACCGGCGGCAAGCGTCTTCAATTGGGATGTTTTGGAAAAAGTCGTCGTCGTGCTGCTGCTGGCGTCGCTGGCGACGCGGCTCATCCCGTCGGCGATTGAGGGCTACTATCAGATCTGGCTGATGCTGCTCGCCGAGGGCTGCGTGGTCTTCTTCGTCCTGTTACGCCGGTCCACCAACAACATCTCGCTCCGCCCGCTCGATTGGGCGCTGGGGTTCGGCGGCACGCTGTCCCCGATGTTTCTCGTCGCGCCGAGCGATACCTCGTTGGTGCCGCTCGCCTTGTGCAGTTTCCTGATCATCGCGGGCATATTGTTCCAGCTTTACGCCAAACTCACGCTGCGGCGCAGCTTCGGCGTTATCGCGGCGAACCGCGGAGTGAAGGTCAGCGGTCCGTATCGTTTCGTGCGTCACCCGATGTATGCGGGCTACACGCTTTCGCATATCGGCTTCCTGTTGAGCGGCCCGAACTGGTGGAACCTTGCGGTCTACAGCCTTGCGCTCGGGCTCAATATCGCGCGGATCATGGCCGAGGAACGCGTGCTGACGGCCGATCCCGCCTATCAGGAGATGAGCCGGAAGGTGCGTTACCGGCTGATCCCTTTCGTCTTCTGATCGCGACGGGGGATGGAATTTCTCTTCGGCCTTGTCGATATCCAGAGCATGCTTCTCGTTGCGCTGCTATTCCTGCCGCTCGAGCGGCTCCTGCCGCGGCACAGGGAACAGCGCATGTTCCGCCAGGCGTGGGTCACCGACAGCATCTATTTCATCGTCAACCGCGTCCCGATCGGCATCGGCCTGGTTGCCATCGTCATGCTGGCGATGGCGCTCGGCGAACGCTTCGTGCCGGGCGGTTTCCGCACGATGCTCGCGGACCAGCCTTTGTGGTTGCAGGTGATCGAACTGATCGTCGTCGCCGACCTCCTCTTTTATACGTTCCACCGCCTGTTTCACAGCGTGCCGCTGCTCTGGCGTTTTCATGCGGTGCACCATAGCATCGAAGATCTCGACTGGCTGGCGGCGCATCGTGTCCATCCGGTCGACCAGATATTGACCAAGGGCGCGTCGCTCATTCCCTGTTTCGCACTCGGTTTCACCGCTGAAGCGATCCTGACCTTTTCGCTTATCTATCGGTGGCATTCGGTGCTTTTGCACGCCAATGTTCGCGTCAACATCGGGCCGCTGCGCTGGCTGGTCGCCTCGCCCGAATTCCATCATTGGCACCATGCCGACCAGCCCGAAGCGTGGAACCGGAATTTCGGCGCCCAATTGCCGCTCTGGGACCTGCTGTTCGGCACCGCGAACATGACGCACGGGGCGCTCCCGGCGCGCTATGGCATCGACGAAACCATGCCGCCATCCTACCCGTCGCAACTGCTTCATCCGTTCCGGCGCAAGGTCGAAAAGCCCGCCTGAGGAAAGCAAAAAAAAGGGCGCCGGGGCCATCCCTTACGAAATGGCCCCGGCGCCCTTTTGCCGTTGATCGATCGTCAAATATTGATGCTCGTCGGGATCAGGGTCGGCTGGAGATAGGGGTAGGGCTGCATCCGCTCGGCATTGCGTGTCGCGATCTCCGCCTCGACGCCCATCAGCGCCGCCTGGAACCAGGCGAGCGGGCCTTCGGGTCCCGTCACCGCCGGGTCCTGGAACCACAGCGGATAGGGAAAGGCGTTGCTGCGATAGTCGCCGAGCGGGCGGTAATGCACCGACCCGAGCAATTCGAGCACGTTCAATTGTTCGAGCGCGAGCGCCATCGGCGGCATCATCGCGAGCCAGCCCGCCTTGTCATGCCCGCGCTGGCCGTTCGGCGCCGCCTGCCAGCCCGCGCCGGTAACGGCCGGTGCAAACGCCATGATGTCCTTTTGCGGGAAGTTCACCGCGGCATGCTGCGCGCTCGCGGTGAACATCACCATCGTGCAGATTTCGGCGAGCTGCGCGCGCGTCGTGACGGGGCCGAAACCCTTGATCTTCGCTTCGCCGGCAAGGCACGTCGCCCAAGCGGTGAGCTCGGTATCGCCCACGACATCGGCGTCGTCGGCATAATAAAGGTCGACATATTGCCGCGCCCATTCGTGGATCGCATCCCACACGAGCAGCGCGTCGTCGCGGTACGGATAATCGGCCAGCGCCGAGTCCACCCCGACACCGCGCGCGGCGAGGTCGGCGGGGAGCATCTTGCCGTAGAAATCGAACGCGAGACGCGCGTCAACCGCGGCAAGCTGGCTCGACATGATCGTGCCCGCGAAAATATGGTCGATCGGGCCGTTCGCCGCGATCAGCGAGGTCGCCGCCTGCTCGTTGATGAACAGGGTGCCCTCGAAATGCGGGACGAGCAGCGCCCATATCGGGTGGATTTCAGCAAGGTGGCGGTGGGTAGCCACGGCAAAGGCCTCGATCACCAGATGCGTGCGTGCGAGGTGCGCGAACAACTCGTGATAATTGCCGTCGGCGACCTGCACGACGAACTTCGCCATTTCCCAGCCCCAGATCTTGTCGGCGACGGGCGAAGGGGTGAAGATCGGAGAGTCGGCGGGATCCTGTCCGCACTGGATCGCGACGGGGATCAGCGACGATCCGCCCGGCGGCACCGCGAACAAGGCCATCGGCTGCCAGATATATTTTGCTTCGGTTCCATATGTGCCGGGGTCGATCACCGCGAGCGGGGCGTAATCAAGCAGGAAGAGGCGTCCGTCGGCGAGCGCGGCGCTCAGCGTGTCGCCATTGACGACGGCGGCATATTGCGCTGCGCTCAGCGGGAAGTTGGCGGGCAGCGCATCGCCGACCGCGGTGATCAACATGCAGTTCGGGCCCTGCACGCGCAGCCGCGCAAAGGTGCTGTCGTCCTGGAAGGTGTAGCTGACGCCCGGCACCGGCAGCGTCGCGAAGAGTGCGCGATACGCCTCGATGCTGCGCGGGGTTTTGCTGCCGAGCCCGTCGGCGTCTTCGACCTTCATCAGCTCTTCGAGACGGTCCTTATAGCCCTTGAGCAGCGCGACATGCGCGTCGCGTTCGGCGGCGGCGACAGCATTCTCGACATCGCCGATCACGCGTTCGAAAATATTGCCGCCCGTGTGCACGCCATGTTCGGCCGCGATCTTCGCCGCCGAGGCCTCGATCGCGTCGCATTCGACCAGTGCCGCCTCATATTGCGCGCGCGGGCTGTTAAGTTCGCCCTTATCGACGCCGCCAAGCTTTACCGTCAGCGCATTGCGTACGATGTCGAGCCCGACGCCGATCAGGATCACGAACCACGCGATCGTCGGTTCGTCATTTTTCGGCACATCGGTCGCTAGCGGCACACCGGGCAGCGTCGGGATGTCGGTGGTCCATGTATAGACCGCCTGCGTCGCGACGAGCTGCGCCGCGCGCGCCGCCTGCTGCGCGGGCGTGTCGTTCTGCGGAAGCGTGGGGTCGGCCGAAGGCATAGGCACGGTCGGAGCCGGAGTGGGCGAAGTCAGCGGCGGCATCGGATAGGACATGATGTGGCTCCTGTCGGGCGCGAAAATTTCGGCGGTCGCTATCGCCGAACATGGTTAATATTTCGCAAGCCATGCACGCACGCAGCGCTGTTAGGTAAGTGATAAGACAGGTTTTCATTCCTTAACCCCTGCTTTACTCGGCCTTGCTATCCCGGCCCTATGACGGGGGTCTATCACTGGCTGCGCACGCGCTTCTTTCCGCCGATTCCGGATGCGATTCGGGACGACGTTGCCTTGCTGCGCGCCAATCGCGTCGAAACGCTGACCCCGATGCTGTTCCTGATGCTCGCGGCGACGACGCCGACCGCCATCTATGCCGGTGTCGACACGGTGCACCCGATCGTCCGGATCGGTTTCCCGGTGACGCTCGCGATCGTCGGCCTACTGGGCTTCGTCTTCCTGATCCACAATCGCGGCCGGCGGATGAGCCTCCGCCGCGCCCGGCGGATGATCAAGGAATCGATGTGGCTGTCCGGCACCACGGGTGCGATGTGCAGCAGCTGGACGGTGATCAACTGGCTCGCCGCGCCGCCTGCGACGCACAGTTACTATGCGATGATCATGGCGATGGGTTCGCTCGCGACCGCCTATTGCCTGTCGTCGATCCGCCTTGCGACCTTCATCAACCTGCTCATCGGTTTGGTGCCCATCTCGTTCCTGATGCTGACCTCGGGCAACCCGCCCGAAATCGCGGCGGGCACCAGCCTCGTCGTCGCGACGATCTTCTTGCTCCGCATGATCCTGCAGCAGCATGACCAGCTGATCGACCTGCTCCAACTCCAGCATCAGATGCGCGACCTTGCGCACACCGACCCGCTGACCGGCCTCGCCAACCGCCGCGAGTTCGACATGCGGCTCGACGAAGAAATTGCGAAGGGCGATGCGGCGAACCCGTTCGCGATCGCGCTGCTCGACCTCAACGGTTTCAAGCCGATCAACGACCAGCACGGCCATGCGATCGGCGATGGCGTGCTCTGCGAGCTTGCCGAGCGCTTGCGCCGCGCGTGCGGCAATCATGCTGTGGTCGCGCGGCAAGGCGGTGACGAATTCGCAATCCTCGTGCCCGCGGGGTCGATCCTGCTCAAGACCTCGCTCGCCGACCATGTCCTTTCCGCGCTTGCTGCGCCCTATCGCATCGGCGGCCGCTCGATCCGCGTCGGCGCGGGCGTCGGCACCGCCCGCTGGCCCGAGCATGGCGACAGCGCGCGCAAATTGCTCGAAGTCGCCGACCGCGCGCTCTATGCGGCCAAAGCCGCCGATCGCGCAAAAACGTCGTCTGTCGAAAGCATCGGCCGGGTCGCGTAACACCGGCTTGACCGCCCGATGGGCGGTGGCCACATCTGGCACATGACCAAATCCTTTGTCCGGCGTGCTTCGACCGCGCTGTCGCCCCTCGTTTTCCTCGTCGCCACCACCGCTCCTGCCTGGGCTAAGGAAGCACCTGCAAAGGTCGCGGCGCCCGCGGCGGTCAACCCGCAGACCGAGGCGGCGAAGGCATGGAATTTCGCGGCGAGCGACGTGCCGGTCGATCCGAACATCGTCTTCGGCGTGCTCCCCAACGGGATGAAATATGCGCTGCTGAAAAACTCGACGCCCAAGGACAGCGTCGTGCTGCGCATGCGCTTCGCGGTCGGCAGCTTTGCCGAGGCCGACGACCAGCGCGGGCTCGCTCATTTCCTCGAACATATGGCTTTCAACGGATCGACCAATGTTCCCGAGGGCGAGATGATCAAGCTGCTAGAGCGCAAGGGGCTGGCGTTCGGCGCCGACACCAACGCGTCGACCGGGTTTGACCAGACGATCTACCAGCTCGACCTGCCCAATGCCTCGGACGATCTGATCGACACCGGGCTGATGCTGATGCGCGAGACCGGCAGCAATCTGACCATCGATCCCGCCGCGGTCGACCGCGAGCGCGGCATCATCCTGTCCGAACGGCGCGCGCGCGATACCTATCAGCTGCGCAACCTGGTCGATCAGCTCGACTTCCAGATGCACGGGATGAAGGTCGCGAGCCGCATCCCCGTGGGCACCGAAGAGGTGATCAGGACGGCGCCGGCATCGCGACTGCGCGATCTTTACGACCGCTACTACCGTCCAGAGCGTGCGACGCTGGTCATGGTCGGCGACTTCGATCCCGCCGCGATCGAGGCGAAGATCAAGGCGCGCTTTGCCGACTGGAAGGGGCGCGGCCCGGCGGGCGCCGATCCCGATATCGGCAATGTCGATTACAAGCGCGCGACCGCCGCCGACGATTTCGTCGATCCCGCGATTCAGGATTCGGTGACGATCTCAGCCTTCAAGCCGTGGGTGGATGAACCCGATACCAAGGCAAAGCGCGCTCGCAGCCTTGCGGAAGATGTCGGCGAGGCGATCGTCAGCCGCCGCCTCGCGAAGATCGCGCTCCATGAGGATTCGCCGATCCTGACCGGCTATTTCAGCGACGCGACGGGCTGGAAAACCTTCGACCAGTTCACCGTCGGCGCGGTCGCCAAAGAAGGCGCGTGGAAGGAAGCGCTCGCGCTCGTCGAACAGGAACAGCGGCGCGCGCTCGAACATGGCTTCACCCAGGCCGAGGTCGACGAGCAATTGGCGAACCGCCGCACCGCACTCAAAAATGCCGTCGCCGGGGTGACGACGCGGCGTAGCGACGGGCTCGCCGACGCGCTCGTTTCGGCGGCCGACGGCGATTTCGTGCTCGTCCGGCCCGAAACCTCGCAGGCATTGTTTGAAGCAACCGCGCCGTCGTTGACCGCGGCAGCGGTCACCGCCGCATTCCAGAAACGCATGGAGGGGCTCAGCGCGCCGCTTGCACGCGTGACGACGAAAAAGCCGGTCGAGGGCGGCACCGATGCGGTCCTCGCGGCATTGCGCGCATCGACCGAGGTCGCGGTCGCGGCGCCGACCGAGGCCGCCAACGCCGCCTTCGCCTATGACGATTTCGGCACGCCCGGAAAGATCGTGAGCGACGAGCGCGTCGAGGATCTCGGCATCCGCCGCGTCCGCTTCGCCAACAATGTCATGCTCAACATCAAGAAGACCGATTTCCAGAAGGAGAAGGTCCTGCTGTCGCTGCGGGTCGACGGCGGGACGCTGCTTGCGACACGCGATGACCCGACCAAGGTGTCGCTCGCGGGTTCACTGATGCTCGGCGGGCTGGAGGCGCACAGCCTCGACGATCTGCGTTCGATCCTTGCGGGCAAGACGATCAGCCCGGTGTTCGGCAATTCGACCGACTCCTTCGGCGGGTCGGCACTGACCTCGCCCGAGGATTTCGGGCTGCAGGCAAAACTGATGGCCGCCTATCTCACGCACCCCGGCTATCGCCCCGACGGGCTCGCCTTGATCCGCCGCGTGCTGCCGCAGCAATATGCCGCGAACGACGCGACCCCGGCGGCGGTGCTCGGCCGCGACGTCGGCGGCATCCTGGCGAACAACGACCCGCGCTCGCAGACGCCGCCGCTCGAAAAACTGATGACGCTCGACTGGGCGCAGTTGAAGTCCGCGATTGCCGACAGCTTCGCGCATGGCGCGATCGAGATCGGTGTCGTCGGCGACATCGACGAACAGGCGGCGATCGACGCGATCGCTTCGAGTTTCGGCGCGCTGCCCGAACGCCGCGCCACTTTCGATCCGCGCGCCGATGCGCGCATCCGCCAGTTCGCGACCGACCGCAGCGAACGCACCCTCATCCATAAGGGCCCCGCCGAACAGGCCGAACTGCGCGTCTATTGGCCCGCGCGCGACGACAGCGACCTTGCCGAGGCGATGCAGCTCACCCTCTTGTCGCGCGCGATGCAGCTGATGCTGACCGAGGAGCTGCGCGAGAAGCTTGGCGAAAGCTACAGCCCCGGCGCGGCGGCCAGCCTGTCCGACGAGTTCCCCGGCTATGGCCATCTCTTCGCGGCGAGCAACGTCGACTATAAGGATCTCGCGACGACGCGCGCGGCGATCTTCGCGATCGCCAAGGAGCTGCGCGACAAGCCGGTCGACGCCGACCTGCTCGATCGCGCGCGCAAGCCGCTGCTCGAAGCCATGGTGAAATCGCGGCGCGAGAACAGCTATTGGCTGAACTATGTTTCGGAGGCGGCGAGCCACGCCGATCGCCTCGACCGCAGCCGTAAGGGGATCGGCGAGGTCGAGGCGGCGACGCCGGCAGAGTTGCAGGCTCTCGCGAAGCGCTATCTGGTCGATGACAAGGCGCTGGTGATCAAGGCGGTTAGCGACAAGGCGGGCAAATAGGGCGGCTGTTAACGGCCAGTTGCGGACATGACGGCAATATGCTGGTTGAAAGGCAGCTGGAATCGGAAGGTGCAAAGAATTGGGCGCTACACGCGTGATATTGTTGCTTGCGCTCTTGTGCCTCGTCGGGTGCTCCACCGCTGAAGGATCCAAGGTCGAACAGAGGGCAATCCTACCCCAGCCAGATCAGGTCTCGTTCTTCGAAAGACCGCTCACGCTTGCTGCAGCAAGAAGATCTGACGTGCCTGGCCCACTCGTGGTTTTGCTCGATAGCGACCCATGGGCGACGGTGATTGGATCCGGCTCCCCGACGTTTGCACTTTATGAGGATGGAACTGTCATCCAGCAAACTGCGAACGGCTTCAGCACCACACGCTTAACCGACCAAGAACTGAAACGGTTTCTCGGTCGACTTAACCTTCAGGCTCTCTCGCAGTCTTACGGACGTTTTGAGGCCGAGAATGCTACAGACCAGCCTGATCAGGATTTGCTTGTCTATGGGGACGAGAGGCCAGTCTTCGTGTCTGTGTATGGCTCGCTTAGACAACAACATCCGCGCGAGGATACCGAAGGAAGTCAACGCCGCTTACGATATGCTGACCCAATTCAAGCATCCCAAAAGCCGAGCCTGGCTACCTGAAAACATTGAGGTGATGATTTGGCCATATGAAAATGCACCCGAACCATCGGTGAGATGGCCACAGGAATGGCCCGGCCTTGACGATTCAAAGACTGTCAAACGAGGAGACGACTCGTTCAGTATTTTCATGCCATCGCAGAAACTTGTCGAGCTACGTGCATTCTTAAAGCGCCGGAATGAGAAGGGCGCGTTCGAAATAGACGGTCAAAAATGGGCGGCTTCAATCCGCTTTCCTTTTCCTCATGAGAAGCTCTGGATGGCGCCTCATCCCGAATTGAAATGAGCTAGAGGATGACGTCGGCTACCCACCCAAAGCAGACCTTGCCCATCCAAGATCGCGGGCGCGGCTAAACCCGCCCCGGCGCCCGCGCGCGGATGAAATTCTCGAGCGCGACGAACAGCATCTCGCGTGCGTCGCTGCCCAGCATCTCGGCGGTCAGCCAGTCGAACTGGACGCGGTCGCCGCGCGCGGCGGCGCCGACCATTGCGGCGAGCAGCGCCTCGTCGAAGCTGACGCGCGGGCAGCAGGGCGGGGCCACGGCAAAGGGTTCGGGCCAGACATGGGCGATCGCCTCGACCACCAGCCGGTAACGCCGCGCCGCCAGGATATTGCCCCAGCGGCGTTCGAGTTCGGGCATCGGGTCGCGTTCGCCGCGGCGGCAGAGGATGCAATATCGGAGCGCGAGCACCGCCTGCGCCGCCTCGACCGAGAGATCGCGAACCAGCGGCTGCTCGATGAGTTGGCGGATCAGCTCGCTGCTTTGCATGATTGTCGTCTCTCCCGGCCCGTGCAGTTCGTCCGTCCGCTTCCTCATTTCGAAAAAGATGCCGGCCGCTTTAAAGCGCAGCTTTAAGTTGCAGCGGCCGGCAGGAGGGGACTGCCTCACCTTGCTATTGAGAATTATTCGCAAAGACAAGCGAAAAAAGAGGCGCCCGAAAGCGCCCCTGAAAACTGCGGTTTTTGCGCCCCCCGCCATCCCCGCGAAGTCGGAAATGGCGAAGACCGAAGAGCTCAATCGTCGCCGGCCGGCTTCGACTGGAGCTGGATGTAGTTTTCGATTCCCATGCGCTCGATCATCTCGAACTGCTTTTCCAGCTCGTCGACATGATGCTCCTCGCTTTCGAGGATCGATCCGAACAGGTCGCGGCTGACATAGTCACGCACGCTCTCGCTATGCGCCATCGCGTCCTTGAGCAGCGGGATCGCCTCTTCCTCGAGCGCGAGGTCGGCTTTCAGGATCTCTTCGACGGTCTCGCCGACGCGCAGGCGCCCGAGCATCTGGAAATTGGGGAGGCCGCCGAGGAAGAGGATGCGGTCGGCCAGCTGGTCGGCATGCTTCATCTCGTCGATCGACTCTTCGCGTTCGAACGCGGCGAGGCGCGCGACGCCCCAATTGTCGAGCATGCGATAGTGCAGCCAGTACTGGTTGATCGCGGTCAGCTCGTTCTTGAGCGCCTCATTGAGGAAATCGATGACCTTTTCGTCGCCCTTCATGGTGTCTTCCTGTCATTTTGTCGTTGGAATGGGATGGGCGCATTATACGCGCCCCGACCCCATCAGGCCAAGGTCAAAAATGGCGGAAAACCAAGAAAAATCAGGCCGTCGCGGCGACGTCGCTGATGATATTGCGAGCGAAAGGCAGGCACTGGCCGCACTTGGGTTTGCGACCCAGTTGCGCATAGGCGGCCTTGGCGCACCGCAATTGGCCATCGCGCGCGACATCGCGCAGCTGGCTTTCTCTTATTGCGTTGCAGACACAGACGACCATGTGCGAATCCTTCTCAACAAGATCTATCTAGGGATAGTGCGAGGGATTCGCAACAGCAAAGATGCGATTGGTTCGCAGTCCTGACAGAGGGCGCTGCGGACTTGACGGCGCGGGTGATTCGCGCCGGTTCGCGGCGGCTAGGAGCAAGACGATGAGCACCGACCGGGATACCGTGCGATCCTACGACAGCACCGCGGCGGACTATGCCGCCGAAGCGGCGGCGATGCCCGCATGGGTCGCAACCGAGATCGACGCGTTCGTGATCGCGCTGGGCGGCGCAGGCCGGGTGCTCGAGATCGGAAGCGGCGGCGGGCGCGATGCGCTTGCGCTCGAGAAGCGCGGCATCAGCGTCCGGCGCACCGATATTGCAAAGGGGTTTGTCGACCTGCTCCACGCTGGCGGCTTCGACGCCGCGCAGCTCGACCCGCTCACCGACGATCTGTCTGACCCGCAGCGTCCCGGCACGCCGTACGACGGCGTCTGGGCCTGCGCCTGTCTGATCCACGTCGCGCGCGCGGACATGGGCATTGTGCTGGGGCGACTTGCCGCCACGACGCGGGCCGACGGCCGGCTGCATGCATCGGTCCGCGACGGCGATGGCGAGGATGTGACGACAGAAAGTGGCGCGGCAGCGCCCCGGCGCTATGCCGAGACCTATTGGCGCGAACCCGAATTGCGCGCTGTCCTCACCGACGCCGGCTGGACCGTCGACGCGGTGCGAAAGTGCGTCGGCAGGCCCGGCGACCACTGGTTGAGCGTACGGGCAAGCCGGGCGTAATGCTCACCGGGTTCCCGCCCCGGGCGGTGGGAGCTTTTGCTTGCCCCCCGCGACGTTCGCGGGCATAGGCGCGCGCATCATTTCCGCCCTTCCAAGCAAAGGTCCGCCCCCATGAAAGTGAATGTCTATGTGACGCTCAAGCCGGGGGTTCTCGACCCGCAGGGCAAGGCGATCCATCATGCGCTGGAAGGGCTCGGTTTCGGCGGCGTGTCGGACGTGCGCGCCGGCCGCTTCATCGAACTCGACGTTGCCGACGGCACCAGCGACGCCGATCTCGACGCGATGTGCGCCAAGCTGCTCGCGAACACGGTGATCGAAAACTACCGCATCGAACGTCCGTAAAGGGAGTCGCGACCATGAAGACCGCCGTCATCGTCTTTCCGGGCTCCAACTGCGACCGCGACATGGCGGTCGCGCTCGAACAGGTCACCGGCCGTGCTCCCGCGATGGTGTGGCACCGCGAGACCGACCTGCCCGATGGCATCGACTTCATCGCGCTCCCCGGCGGCTTTTCTTACGGCGACTATCTGCGCTCGGGTGCGATGGCGGCGCGCTCGCCGATTCTGCGCGCCGTGTCGGATGCCGCCGGCCGCGGCGTTCCCGTGCTCGGCGTGTGCAACGGCTTCCAGGTGCTGACCGAGGCGCAGCTGCTGCCCGGCGCGCTGATGCGCAACGCCGGCCTCAACTTCGTCTGCCGCAGCGTGCCGCTGAAGGTCGAGAACAGCCAGTCGTTGTTCACCGCCAGCTATAGCGCGGGCGAGACGATCAACATTCCCGTCGCGCATCACGACGGCAATTATTTCGCCGACGCGGCGACGCTCGACCGCGTCGAGGGCGAAGGCCGTGTTGCGTTTCGCTATGCTGACAGCGTGAACGGTTCGGCGCGCGACATCGCGGGCGTGCTTAATGACACAGGCAATGTGCTCGGCATGATGCCGCACCCCGAACGCGCGATCGACCGCGCGCACGGCGGCACCGACGGGCTACGCCTGTTCGAGGCGGCGCTCGGCGTACTCGCCTGACGGCGCGGATGCGGCAGAGCGTGGCGACGCGGGCACTTCCGCGTCCCACGATGCGGCGACGTCGCCGCCACCCGCATCGACTGGGGCTTTGATCCGGGGCTGTAACCACCGCCCGACGAGCAGTAGCATCGTCGGCCAGAACATCGTGTTCCAGATGTCGTGCCAATGCGCCGCGTCGGGCTGGATCGCCGAATTGCTGTATTCGGCCGTCAGGTCCAGCCATTCGCCGCCGCACGCCATGGCCAGCACGGCGAGCCACGCCGCGAACCACCCGCCGCGCCAGCGCCACAAAAGCCGCACCGTCAGAAACAGCGTCAGCCCGAAATAGATATGCAGAGCATCCTTATCGAGGCCGGTCGCATCGATGACCGACACTTTTCGCGCCTCGAACAGCGAGGCGATCTCGATTAAAGTCATATTGTCAGACCTTGGTCCCGAACGGGTTGAAATCGGTGTCTTCGTCGAACACATCGACACCTTCGCGGCGCTTCAACGCGCCGACGACGATGTAGGTTGCGGGCGTCAGAACCGCTTCCCATGCGACCTTCATCGCCCAGTTGGTCGCGAGGACCAGGAATACCTGCTCGGTTTCCCAGATACCGAGGAAGGCGATCGGATAGAAGATCAGGCTATCGATACCCTGCCCGAAAATCGTCGAACCGATCGTGCGCATCCACAGGTGGCGCCCCCCGGTCGCGAGCTTCATCCGCGCGAGGACGTAGGAGTTCACGAACTCTCCCGCCCAGAAGGCGACCATCGAGGCAAGCACGATCCGCCATGCGGCGCCGAACACGCTCTCGTAGGTCTGCTGACAGATCGCACCGGGCCCCGCCGCGTCACCCGATTTCAGCGCCAGCGTTTCGGTCCCGCTGCACCACCAGTCCTGCGCGGGCGGCATCGCGAGCACGATCCAGCTCATCACTGCCATGAACAGCAAGGCTGCGAAGCCGGTCCAGATCACCCGGCGCGCGCGCGCATAGCCATAGACCTCGGTCAGCACATCGCCGATCACATAGCTGATCGGAAAGAAGAGGATGCCCGCGCCAAAGGTCAGTCCGCCGACCATCGACAGTTTCGACGCGCCGATGATGTTCGACAGGAGCAGCACCGCGACGAATGCCGACATGACCAGATCATAATAGCGGAAATGCCGGATAGCCGATGCGCTGACGTGCTCGGGCTGGGCGGCCGGTGAGGAAGATTCGGACATCGGTTCGCTGCTTAACCTGCTTTGCAGCCCACGCAAACCGCGCTATTCGCCGCGCGACGCCAAGAGCATATGCGCGCCCGTAGCTCAGCTGGATAGAGCACCCGCCTTCTAAGCGGGTGGTCGCAGGTTCGAATCCTGCCGGGCGCGCCATTTCTGTTTGTTCGGACCGCGAACGGACTTTGATGTCAGGGCGGTTGGTCCCGTCGGTCCGCATGGATTCGCACATGCTCTTTCGGACCCGTCGCCGCGAGGCATTCCGGCGAAAATTTGCGGCAACGGCGGCTAGCGACTGGACAGCCATTGCGCCGCTGTCTACCTGATGCCGCGACAGGCTTCTGGGAAAACATCGAAAATTGTCGGAGACGATCGCGCACGATGATCAGCGTGAAGGCTCGCTGGAGAAACTATTTCTCGACGAGCGCGTCAGGCTGCTCGCGTTTCTGCGGCGGATCGGTGCTGGCGACGACGCGGAGGATATCCTGCAGGACGCCTGGATCCGGGTCCGCTCGTTCGATCGACCGATGCCCGCCGAGGCGATGTCTTATCTTTACCGGACGCTTCACAACCTCGTGATCGACCGCCGGCGGTCCTCGTACCGCCTGCTTCATCGCGATACGCATTGGGCGGAGGCGCTGGGCGATGCATCGGGGCGGTGCACCCAGCCGGACAGCGAACGCCGCCTGCTCGCGATCGAAGAGGTCCGGGCTATCCATGAAGCGATCGATGCGATGGGCGAGCCGGCGGCCGGAATTTTTCGGCGCCATCGTTTGCAGGGGCAAACGCAACGGGCGATCGCCGAAGATCTGGCGATGGGGTTGAGCACCGTCGAAAAACATTTGCGCCGCGCCTACGCCGCATTGCTCGCCTTTCGAAAGGCGCGCGACGATGACTGACGCGGTGCCGCTCAAGACCCCGGCGATGCTGCGCGAAGAAGCGCTCGGCTGGATCATCCGCCTGCGTGAAGGCGAAGAGGCCGACTGGCGGGAATATGAAGCGTGGATGGCGGCCGATCCGCGTGCCGCCGATATTTATTGGTCGATGGCTGCGGCCGATGCGGATATTGCCGATGCCCTGTCGCAGCCGCGGCCGGCGACGCCGATCCTGACCGCGCCCGTGCAAACACCAAAGCGCCGATGGTTCGCCGGGGCTGCGTTGGCCATGGCCGCGTCGATCCTTTTGCTGCTGTTCGTCATGCCGCCGGGTGGCGGCCAGACGATCGAGACGAGACCGGGCCAGACGCGCGATATGACCCTGGATGATGGAAGCCGGATCATCCTGAACGGCGGCTCCAGAATCGAGTTGGACCGGCGCGATCCGCGCAATGTTCGCCTGGCTGCGGGTGAAGCCCGCTTTACTGTGACGCATGATGCAAAAAAGCCCTTCCGCGTCCACGTCGGCGATGCGGTGCTTGTCGATCTGGGCACCGTTTTTTCGGCGACGATGCAGGACGGCGAACTCAGGGTGGCGGTGGCCGACGGCGCGGTGCGCTACAAGCGCGGCGATATCGCCCGGGATCTCGCCGCTGGCGAAACGCTCTGGATCGGCCGGGACGGGCGCCCGGTCATCGGTCGGATCGACCCGGCGGACGTGGCGCCTTGGGCCGAAGGCAGACTGGCCTATACCGCAGCGAATGCGGGCACGGTCGCCGCCGATCTATCGCGCGCCACCGGGCTCGCGATTTCCGTCGATCCAGTGATTGCAGGACGTTCGTTCAGTGGCGGCTTCGCCCTCGGCAACCGCGATTTGGCAACCGTCCGGCGCGCTGCGAGCCTGATGGGGCTGGCCGTCCGCGCCCGTGGCGATGGCTGGATATTGGAGGCTCCTGCCTCGGGTTCCAAATGAGGGCTCTCGCAGCGATGATCCTTCTGGCGGCGCCTGTTGCCGTTCACGGCGCGGACGAGGCAGCCCATGTCGACGTGCCGGCGGGCACGCTTGGCAAGGCGGTTTCCATGCTTTCGCGCCAGGCGCGCATCGATATCGGCGTTGACGATCCGGTGCTGCAACGGGTCGCCACCCCGTCGGTGCGCGGCCGCATGACGGCCGAAGTTGCGCTCGACCATCTGCTGCGGAGCACGCCCGCGGCGTGGCGGCGTGAGCGCAGCGGCTTGTTCCATATCGTCAGGAAGTCAAAGCCCGTCATTGTGCCGACATCGCTCTCGCGCGTGCAGCATGTCGTGCGCATTGCGCCGCCGCCGCCGGTGGAACTCGTGGTGACCGCGTCGAAGCGCGAGGTTCCGCTGGCCGACTATCCGGCAATGGTTGCAGTCCTGCCCGGCGAGGCGCTTTCGGGTGGCGCGGCAGCGGGGAGCGAGGCGGTCGTGCGGCGGCTGGCGGGCGTCGGATCGACGCATTTGGGGCCGGGACGCAACAAATTGTTCGTGCGCGGCGTCATCGATTCAAGCTTTCATGGACCGAGCCAGGTCGCGACCGCGCAATATCTCGACCATGTCCGGATCAATCACAATGGTCCCGACCCCGACTTGCGCCTATACGATATCGCGGCGGTCGAGGTGCTGGAGGGGCCGCAGGGCACGCTTTATGGCGCCGGGTCGCTCGGCGGCGTGATCCGGGTGGTGACGAACCGGCCGCAACTGGACCGGGTCGAGGGGCGGGTCAGCGCCGGTGTGACGCATATCGCGCACGGCGATCCGGGGGGCGATGCGGCGGCGATGCTCAATCTGCCGCTGGCAAGGGGAGTCGCCGGCCTGCGCCTTGTCGGTTATGCATCGCGCGAGGGCGGATATATCGACAATCCTGCTTTGGGCCTGTCCGACGTCAACGGCGTTTCGGTTCGTGGCGGACGCGCGGCGCTGCGTCTCGATGTCGGCGGCTGGACGGCCGATCTGGGCGGCGTGCTGCAATCGATCCGCGCCGACGACAGCCAATGGACGGACCGCAACGGAGCGCCGCTGACCCGATCGAGCCCGGTGCGTGAAGCCTATGCCACCGATTATCGGCAAGCGAATGCCGCGGTCGAGCGCGACGTCGGCGCGGCGCGGCTTGTCGCGAGCCTCGCCACGGTCGAGCGATCGGCGACGCAATATCTTGACGATGGCACGCCATCCGCCGTCGTGCAGACAGCGCGATCCGATCTGCTCGTGGGCGAGGCGCGCATATCGCAACGCCAGTCGGATGGTGCGGGCTGGGTCGCGGGACTGAGCTTCTTCGACAGCGAGAGTCTGATCCGGCGGAGCAACGGCCCGGTCCGGGACGATAGCCGGCTGCGCCAGCGTGTGGCCAATGATGCGCGTGAGGTCACCCTGTTCGGCGAAGCGGGCATGGCTGTCGCGCCGCGGCTTGTCTTGACGGCGGTAGTCCGGCTCAGTCACACCCGCCTGCATGGCGAGGCGTGGGCGAAGGAGAGTTTGTTGACCCTGCCGGGAGCGGGCAAGCCGCTCGCGGTGGGGCTGGTCCGAAGCGATGTCCGGGCACTGCCCAGCCTGGCGCTGTCGCTGCGCGCTTCGGAGCGCCTGTTTGTTTTTGCGCGCTATCAGGAAGGCTTTCGTCCCGGGGGCGTCGGCGTCGCGGGCTTCAAGCCTGAAATCCACCGCGGCGACCGGTTGCGATCATGGGAAGTCGGCCAACGCGTGACGCACGGCGAGGCGTTCGCGCTCGATATCGCGGCATCCTATGCACGGTGGGACGGCATATCAGCCGAGGTGATATCGCAGACGGGCGATCTGATGACGGCCAATATCGGCGATGGCGAAATCGTCTCGTTCGAGGCGCGCGCCGACTGGCGCCCCGCACCCGGATGGCGAGCGCGGGGCGGGCTTTTTCTCAATCGCAGCCGGCTGACGCGATCGAATATCGGCACGATCGCGCTGAAGGGCGCCCGTTTGCCGAATGTGCCCCGGCTCGGCCTGCAGGCGAGTATCGCGCGCGAGTGGGCGCTGGGGAATGGACTGGGCGCGAGCCTTGCGGCCGACGTCCGTTATTTCGGCGGATCGCGGATCGGGGCGGGGCCGCAGCTCGATACCGTGCAGGGCCGTTATCTCGACGACCGGATCCTCCTGCGCGTCGGCGATGCCGTGCACGGTCTCAGCGTCGAGGTCGCGAATCTCGCCGACGGCGGCGCCAATCGTTTCGCGCTGGGCACACCGTACCGCATCCACCATCCGCAGGCGACGCCGCAGCGGCCGCGAACGATCCGGGTCGGCTTCGACGCAGCCTTTTGAGCTAGTCCCGCAGATTATTTTCGCGCGGCGTAAGGTGTCTCCCCAGCGACATCGTTCTGTCATCATTGGGTCAGATCGTTTCATTTGAAACAGCATTTGCGCGTCGGGCCCTGAACCAGATGACAGGGAGTTTGACGTTGCAGCAGTTTTCGGGCCTCGGGATCGCATCGCTCCATCCGTATCATGCACGCACGCGCCGCGCGCGACTGGGACTGGGGACCTGCCTCGCCAGCGCCGCCGCCGCGCTGCTGCTGACCTCCGCCCCGGTGGCCGCGCAGACCGCGCCCGACATATCGACGCTGCGCGCCCCGCTGCATCAGGTTGCTGCACGCGGCGATGCGGCAACGTCCGCGGCCGAGCCTCAGGACCTGACGATCCGCCTCGACGATGGAACCGAGGTCGTCACCGGAAACGACTATGAACATGGTGTCACGCTCACCAACTTCACCGGCGGATCGGTGACGATTGATGCGGCGGGCGCATCGGTGGAAACCAAGGGCACGGGTGCGATCGGCGCGGTGGCGATCACCATTGACGGCAATGCGACTCTGCAGATCGGCGATGTGCGTACGGCGGGCGATAGCGCGCATGGCATCGTCGCCGGGTCGGCGGACGGCGCGGTAACCGTCCAGGCCGGGCATGTTGCGACCGAGGGCGGCAACGCGTTCGGAATTCATGCGACAGGTTATGCGGGTCCGATCAGCGTGTCGGCGGCGTCGGTGCAGACCTCAGGATATTATTCGACCGGTATCCACGCGGTATCAAATGGCAATGTGTCGATCGACGTAGGCAATGTGCTGACGACGGGGGACAATTCGGTCGGCGTCAACGGGCAAGCCGGTCAGCGGCCCGCCTATGACGAGGATACCGGACTGCCGATCCTGTCGGATCCCGCCGACCTGACGATCCGCGCCGACACGGTCGAGACGCGCGGCTACGCGTCGGACGGCGTGATCGCGACGAACTTCACCATGGGCAACACCTCGGTCGAGGTTGGAAGCATCAAGACGACGGGCGACAATAGCTGGGGTGCCTATGCCGGCAGCTTTGGCGACGTATCGCTTCACGCTGGAACCGTTGAAACGTCCGGCGGCGGCTCGGTCGGCCTCGGCGCGGTCAGTTTCTATGGCGAGATCAAGGTCACGGGCGACAGCGTCGCGACGCACGGCGACTTCGCGGGTGGCGTCAATGTCCTCAACTACGACCTCAACCACACGACAACGATTTCGGTCGGTAACGTCGAGACACACGGCAAATCCTCGACCGGCATCTATATGGGGGGGGCATATTGGGAAGGGAATGACGGCCAGAGCGTCACGATAAAGGCGGATAAGGTTACCACACACGGCGTCAGTTCGACCGGCGTGGCGGTGCTGACCGGCGGCGACATAACCCTGGATCTGGGCGAAGTCGTCGTCGAAGGAGATCGCTCTCGCGGGGTTGTTGTCAGCAGCGGTTTGGGCGACGTCAACATCTCGGTTGGCAGCATCGTGACAAAGGGGAATTCGCAAGCCGGCCGCGATACGGCGGGCCTCGTAATTTCCAACAATCACGGGACGGTCAACGCAACAATCGGGTCGATCCAAACCAACAGCAACAATGCGCCTGCGATCCTCACGAATGGATATGACACCGACCAGAGCTTCACAATTACCGGAAGCCTCCAAACCGACGAATATCATGCTTCGGCTTTTCAGGCCGACATAGACACTGGATCGCTGACGCTCGATGCGGCGTCGATCACGACGAAGGGCGACGCGAGCAACGGCGTGAAAGTCAACATGCGTTCGGGCGAAGTCGATATCCGCACCGGCACGATCGAGACGTCCGGAAAGGATTCGGCCGGCATATTGGTCGAGAGCGTCAGCTATGACGGGCAAGGGCATCATGTCGCGATCGACGCGGGATCGATCGCGACGCAGGGCAGCAATTCGGCCGGAATCAGCGTCCTCGCGCTCGGCGCGAGCGCCGATATCAAGGCGGGCAGCATCACCACTTCGGGCGAATATTCGGCCGGGGTCAGGGCGATCGCGGTGTCGGGCGTCGATCCCTATGGCAATCCGTTCGGCGGTGACCTCAACATCGACGTCGGCTCGATCGCCACGATCGGAGACAACGCACCGGGCATTGATGCGATCGCCTATGGCTCGATTGCCATCAAGGCCGAGAATGTAACGACCGAAGGGTCGCGTTCGACCGGCATCAAGGCGCAGGCCTATGGCAATATCGTGATCGACGCGGGCTCGGTCGAAACTCACGGCTATCGCGCCGACGGGATCCTTGCGAACAGCAATATCGGCGGCAGCACCGGCGACATCAAGATCACCGCCAACAGCGTCACGACGACGGGCGCAGCGGCGAGCGGCATCCGCGCGGAGGCCTATGCCGGATCGGTCGATATCAAGGCGGGCAGCGTCAAAACCAGCGGCTATGGTGCCGACGGCGTCTTTGCCTGGAGCTATATGGGCGATGCGAAGGTCGATGTCGGCACGGTTTCGACCAGCGGCGAAGGCGGCCGCGGTATCACCGCCTATTCGGGCGGCACGACGACGGTCATCGCCGGCGATGTGACAACGACCGGCGCAGGCGCGTCGTCGGAATTCGACGCCGGCGGGATCAAGGCGGTCGGTGCGTCGGTTGTCGTCAAGGCGGGGAACGTCAGCACCAAGGGCGACTATTCAACCGGCATCTATGCCAACAGCAATATGGTCAACGACAATGGCCAGGTGCCGCGCGACATCAGCGTGACCGCGGCCAGCGTTTCGACCGAAGGCCTGTTCTCGCACGGCGTCGTTGCGATCAATACGGCACGGCGTGCGAACATCGATATCGACGTCGGCAGCATCAAGACGCGCGGCGACTATGCGATCGGCATCTACGCCGCCGCTCCAGCGGGCAATGTCTCGGTGAAGGCAGGCAGCGTCGAGACCGAGGGCAAGCAAGCGGCGGGTGTCGTCGCGATCAGCGACTATGGCGATATCGGCATCGATATCGGTACGGTCATAACAAAGGGAGAGGGCGCGGCGGCTATCTACGCCTATGCCGGCGGCGCGCCGAAGGCGGGTGAAAGCACGACGAGCATCAAGGCGGGCTCGATCACGACCAGCGGCGACTATTCATCGGGCGTCATGGCGATCGGCGCCGGCGAGGGCGTCCATCTCGATATCGAAGTCGGCGACGTCTCTACCGCGGGTACGGCTTCGCGCGGCGTGTTGGGCTACGCGCTTGGCGATATCTCGGTCAAGGCGGGCGGCATCTCAACCAAAGGCGACGGCGCCTCGGGCGTCGAGGCTTTCTCCTTCTATGGCGACATAAAGGTCAGCGCAGCTTCGGTGTCGACACAGGGCTATGTGGCGACCGGGATATACGCCAGCACGCTTACGGGCAATGTCGTGGTCGATGCTGGTGACATATCGACCCTCGGCGATTTCTCGTCAGGCGTGCGGGCTTTCAGCAAATCGGGCGATGTCGTCGTAACGGGTAGCGGCGATATCCACACGAAGGGCCGCTATTCGTACGGCATGCTGGCGTTTGGCGGAGGATCGATAACGATCGACAACAAGGGCTCGGTGAAGACCGAAGGAATCGCTGGACACGGCCTTTACGCGCTCGGCCGTGGCGACGGGATCACCACAATCACGAACAGCGGATCGGTTGCGGTCAACGGTGATTATTCGAGCGCGATCCGCGCGCTCGGAAGCTATATCGGCGGCGGCATCAAGATTGTTTCGACCGGCGACGTCTCCGCGACCGGCGCATATGTCGGAGGAATAGTCGCCGCGATCCCACGTGCGCGTGGCGGTGCCACGACGTCGCCGTCAATCGATATCCAAGCCGAAAAGGTGACGGTCAGCGGCGACGCTTCGGTCGGCATATTGGCGCTCAACTATTGGGGCGGGGTCCGTATCCGCGCCGACGACGTCAAGGCTGTAGGACACGGACTCGGCATTTCCTCTATCGCTTTCGGCGACATCGATATCGAGGTGAAGAACGTCGAATCGGGTGGCCGCGGAATCATCCTGTCGACGGCGAGCGGGAGCACGGTGACGGTGACCGGCAGTGTCATCGCGAAAGACCATGTCGCGATCGAGATGAGCGCGGGCTCGGGCCAGGCGGTGCTCAACATCGCGAAGGGGGCCACTGTGATCGGCGGCGGACAGCATAATCCTGCCGACGATCCTTATGTCGGTATCGGCAACGCGATCATCATCGGATCGGAATCGGGCGTCGTCGTCAACAATGCGGGCACGATCCGCAATCTTGGCGACCGGTATACGATCTTCGTTCCAGACCGATATGCATACGACTGGACGCCGATCCCGGGAGCCGGCAGCGAGATCAACAATAGCGGTATTATTGAAGGCAATCTGCGCCTGACCGCCGGCACGGACGCCGTGAACAATTCGGGCGAGTTTCAGGCGACGAAGGACTCGGTGTTCGGCGATGGCGAGGATATTTTCGTCAACAGCGGGATCGTGCGTATCGGTTCGGCCGCGGTCACCGCGAACCTTGCCCGCGCGCCCGAAAAGGGCTCGTCGGTGACCTTCGCCGGGCTCGAACGGTTCGAAAACAGCGGTACGATCGACATGCGCAACGGAATCGCGGGCGACCAGTTCGTGCTGCCTGGCGCCTTCATCGGCTCCGGCGCCTCGACGCTCGCGGTCGACATCGGCGGCGCGAGCAGCGACCAGCTGGTGGTCGAGGGCGCTGCGACAGGCTCGACTAATGTCGTCGTCGCGACCTTGCCGGGCAAGGCGACGCTGTTCGCCGGGCCGGTGTCGATCATCAAGGTCGGTGCGGGATCGGCGGCCGATGCCTTCAAGCTCGACAAGGCCGACATGGGCTTCATCCAGTATAACATGCGCTACGACGCGGCGACTGGAACCTACAGCCTCGGCACCCAGGTCGGCAGCTCGGCCTATCGCCTCGCGAAACTCAACGAGGCGGCACAGGCGATCTGGGACAAGTCGGCGCAGGCGTGGAGCACGCATATGGCCGAACTTCGCGACGCCGACGGTGCGGGCAAGCGATTGTGGGGTCAGATGTTCGGCGGCGTGGTCGACCGCGACAGCGCGATCGACGGCGCGCCGCTCGATTATCGCCAGGACTTTTTCGGTGCGCAGGTCGGCTATGATCTCGGCGGCAGCGAGGGTGAGGACAGCGCGACGATCTTCGGCGTCACCGGCGGTTATCTGAGTTCGAAGCAGCGGTTCGAGGGTGCCGACGAGCGCGCCGATTTCGGTGCGCTCAACCTTGCGGGTTATGGCAGCTATCGCGGCAAGCGCGTCTTCGCGAACCTGCTCGCGCAATATAGCCGCTACTCGATCGATGCGCGCGGCGGGATCGGCGCCGAACGCTGGTCGGATTCGGCCGGAGGCGACGCTTATGGCGTGCAGGGCGAGGTCGGCGTGCGGCTGGGGTCGGAGAAATTCTTCGTCGAACCGGTCGCCACGCTTGCCTGGCAGAACAGCTCGATCGACGCGATCGAGGCGTTCAGCCACCGGATCGACTTCGACGACAATAGCGCGGTGACCGGCAAGATCGGCGCACGCATCGGCGCGGCAATCGGCAAGGCCGGCGGGACGCAGGCGGTGCTTTATGCGCGCGGCAATTATGTCCATGCCTTCGACGGCAAGGCGGGGCTGCTCTTCTCGAGCGGCAATGTCAGCCAGTCGATCGTGACGCCGCGGGCCGGCGATTATGGCGAGGCCGCGATCGGGCTCAACATCCTCTCGAACGGCCCGGTGAGCGGCTTCATCGAGGGGGATGCCACCGTCGGCAGCGGGACGAAGGGCGGCGGTGGCCGCGTCGGCGTCCGGTTCAAATTCTGATCCATTTCAAACCCTTGCAAGGCCCGGTTTCGCACCGGGCCTTGCCTGTATGAGCGAGCATGATGAGCAATACCGAAACCCCCACCGACCAGTCTGCCGAAGCCGCCACCACCGGACAGGCCTATGCACCCGGCGAAGCGCCCGCAACCGAGCCGGGCAAGACCAATATCGCGGTCTCGCGCGGCCTTGCCGGCTGGCTTGCGGCACGGCGGACCAGCCTGGCCTTTACCAGCTATCAGACCGGCCAACTCTTCCTCGTCGGATTGCATCCTGGCGGCACGGTGTCGTTCAACCAGCAGAATTTCAGCCGCGCGATGGGGGTGTGCTGGCGGCCGGGGCGGCTCTATCTCGGGTCGCTCAGCCAGCTGTGGCGGCTCGAGAATATCCTGCGCCCCGGCGAGGTCGGCAACGGCACGTTCGACGCGGTGCTGGTGCCGCGCAACGGACAGACGACGGGCGATATCGATATCCACGAGGTCGGGATCGACGGCGACGGCCGCGTCATCTTCGTGAACACCAAATATAGCTGCCTTGCGACGCTCGACCTGACGCACAGCTTCAAACCGATCTGGAAACCGCATTTTATCTCGAAGCTGGCGCCGGAGGACCGGTGCCACCTCAACGGTCTCGCGATGCAGGACGGCCAGCCGCGCTACGTCACCGCGGTCAGCCGTTCGGATGTTATCGCCGGGTGGCGCGAGCGGCGGCACGAGGGCGGGGTGCTGATCGACGTGCAGACCGACCGCATCGTCACCGACCAGCTCTCGATGCCGCACTCGCCGCGCGTCCTCGGCGACCGCATCTATGTGCTCGACAGCGGGCGCGGGCGGATCGTGCGGATCGACCCGGCGACGGGCGAGAAGGCCGATATCGCCTTCTGCCCTGGTTTCCTGCGCGGCATGTCGATCGTCGACGGCCATGCGATCGTCACCGTATCGAAGCCGCGCAACGGCAGCTTTGCCGGGCTGCTCCTCGACGGCGAGCTCAAGGCGCGCGACGCCGAGCCTTGGTGCGGCGTGCTGATCGTCAATCTGGCGAGCGGCGACATCGTCGAATGGATCCGCCTGGAGGGGCATATCACCGAAATGTTCGACGTTGCAGCGATGCCCGGTGTCGTCTGCCCGATGTCGGTCGGGCCGAATACGGCAGAGATGCAGAACACCATCAGCTTCGAGCAGACGGCGTTGCTGGATTTGCAGCGGGCGGCATAGGTCGACGTCGTCCAAGCCGGTCGATGACCCCGAAACCGGCGACGGCGCGTCGCGCGGTTATCGGGGGCTGCCCGCGAACGGCAAGTTCGAGGGCTGCGTAGCCTTTATCTGCCGCGCAAAGGGTGAGGCACAGGCTTGCCCTTTGTGCGGCTGGTCAAATGGAATAGCCGGCAGCGGTCGCAGCGGTACGTCCGGAGCTGCGATCCAAGGCTCCGGACGACAGCGAGCGCGTCTTCCTCCGATCGATAGGAACGCTTCTTTTTACAGATGCTGAGCCGGGTGCGCATGCGTCTCGAGAATCCCTGGCGATCCGAACCTAGCGCCGCTTGATGCCGTAATCGATCCGGATCCGGACCCAACTGCCCACCATCGGCCGTCCGCCGAGCCGCGGCGGCCGCACCTGGAACGCCCATGACGCGGCGAGCACCGCGCGATTGATCTGCGATCCGGTCGGATATTCGTCGAGCCCGACGCAATCCTCGACGCGATAATCGGGCGCGGTGCGGCAAGCGATCAGCCCCCAACCGGGCCCGCTCGCGGTGGACAGATAGCCGCGCAGCTCGTCATCGCGCGGCTCGCGATACCAGGCGGCGGCATAGAGCGGCTCGCCATTGGGCGCCGTTCCCACTCGCTCGGTATCGCGCGACGCGGAGCCGCCGGTGTTGGGCGGGCCATAGACCTGCCCGCCGGGTGGACGAACGCCGATCCGCGGCGGCGCCGGCGTCGGCTGAGGTTCGGCGGGCGTCGGTATCGGCAGCGCGGCCTTCGGTATGGCGGCCGGCGCGGGCAGCGGTGCGGCGGGTTCCGACGGCTGCGGTTGCTCGGTCGCCGGCGGCTCTGGCGCCGGCTGTTCGGCCGGCTCGCGCTCTGCCTTGCTCGGTTCGGGCGCCTCCTCCGCAATTTCGGTAGCCTCGAGACTCACGACGCTGATCGGCGTTTCCCGACTGTCGGGCGACGTATCGAAGCCGAAAGTCAGCAGCAGCAGGAGCAACAGCGCCGGGATCAGGATGGCCAGGCTTATGGCAAGCGCGCGGCGCCCCGCCCCGATGCTGAGCGGTTCGACGTCGGAAATGGCTGGAAGAGGGCTCAGCTGCAGCAATCTTTGGTGACGGCGCCCGCTGGTCGAGGTGCCTAGCGCGACATGCGCCGGGGAATAGTGGGGCGCCGGACCTTTGACAAGGGTGCGCGCCGTCGCGCTTGCATTTGGCGGGCCGCGGTAAAATATGGGGTTCATGGCGCAGCGGACCGACTATCATCTGTTTGAAACCGCCGCCGGTTTCGTCGCCCTCGGCTGGAACGATGCCGGGATTTCGACGCTGCGGCTGCCCGCGACGAGTGCGAACGAAGCGGAACGCGCCTTGCTGCGCCGCTTTCCCGATGCGGTGCGAACCGAGCCACCGCCCCGTGTCGCCGCTATTGTCGATGCCATCATGCGCTATTTCGCGGGCGAGAGGATCGATTTCGGTTCGATCCCCGTCGACATGGGCGTGCAGGAGCTTTTTTTTGAGCGGGTCTATGCGCTTGTGCGGGGGCTCGAATGGGGCGAGACGACGACCTATGGCGCGATCGCCAAGGCGCTCGGCGCCGGCCCCGAATTTGCCCGCGACGTCGGGCAGGCGATGGCGAACAATCCGGTCCCGCTGATCGTGCCGTGCCACCGCGTGACAGGCGCGGGGGGCAAGATCGGCGGCTTTTCGGCGCCCGGCGGATCGATGTCGAAAGCGCGCATGCTCGAACTCGAAGGCGTTGTGATCGACGCGGGACCGGCGCCCAAGCCTGACGACAAGGCGCAGGCCCGTTTCGACTTTTGAGAAAGCCGGAACTTATACCAAAGACCGTTGGATATGCTGCGGCGGCTATGCTTTAATTCGCCGCGATGGCGCACGATAAACCCCGATACCAGTCCTATAACAGCCCCGCCGGCGGCTGGGGTGCGGCGGCGGCGACCGCCAAGGTGCTGCTCGAACAAAGCGTCGTCACCAAAGGGTCGCGCGCGCTCCTGTCGATGAACCAGCCGGGCGGCTTCAAATGCCCGAGCTGCGCCTTTCCCGACGCCAGCTGCACCAAGAAGCTCGAATTTTGCGAAAACGGCGCGAAGGCGCTTGCGCATGAAGCCACGAAATTCCGCGTCACGCGCGAATTTTTTGCGCAGCACAGCGTGACTGAGCTGATGGCGCAGTCGGACTATTGGCTCGAAATGCAGGGCCGCCTGACCGAGCCGATGCGCTACGACGCGGCGACGGATCATTATGTGCCGGTCAGCTGGGACGATGCCTTCGCACTGATTGGCCAGCATTTGCGCGCGCTGGCTAGCCCGCACGAAGCCGAATTCTACACCTCGGGCCGCACCGCGAACGAGACGGCGTTCCTCTATTCGATTTTCGTGCGCGAATTTGGCACCAACAATTTCCCCGACTGCTCGAACATGTGCCACGAGCCGACGAGCCGCGGGCTGCCGCATTCGATCGGCGTCGGCAAGGGCACGGTGATCCTCGACGATTTCGAGCATGCCGAGGCGATTTTCCTGATCGGGCACAATGCCGGCACCAACGCGCCGCGGATGATGACGCCGCTGGTCGAGGCGCGCAAACGCGGCGTCCCGATCGTCGCGGTCAACCCGATGCCCGAACGCGCGCTCGTCCGCTTCACCGAGCCGCAGGATATCGTCCAGATGGCGACCTTCGGCTCGACGGAGGTCACCAGCGAGTTCGTGCATATCAAGGTGGGCGGCGACCTCGCGCTGCTCAAGGGCATGATGAAGGCGATGTTCGAGCGTGAAGCCGCGGGCGAGACCGTGCTCGATCACGCCTTCATCGCCGACCATACGTCGGGCTTCGCCGAACTGAAGGTCGATATCGAGGCGCAGCACTGGCCCGACCTCGTCGCCGCGTCGGGGATCGACGAGGCGCAGATCCGCCGCTGCGCCGAAATCTATATCCGCTCGAACGCGACGATGATCTGCTACGGCATGGGGGTCACCCAGCATCAGCGGGGCTCAGAGCTCGTCCAGCAGATCGCGAACCTGCTGCTCCTCAAGGGCAATTACGGCAAGCCCGGCGCGGGCATTTCGCCGATCCGCGGCCATTCGAACGTCCAGGGCGACCGCACCGTCGGCATCGACGAGAAACCGAGCCAGGCCTATCTCGACAAGGTGCGCGACGTCTTCGGTTTCGAACCGCCACGCGAAGAAGGTCACCACACGGTCGAGTCGGTCGAGGCGATGCTCGCGGGCACCGCAAAGGTCTTCATCGGACTCGGCGGCAATTTCGTCCGCGCGGTCCCCGATACCGAGCGTTCTTACGCGGCGATGCGCAAACTCGAGCTGACCGTCGGCATCGCGACCAAACTCAACCGCGGGCATCTGGTCCACGGCAAGGACGCACTGATCCTGCCCGTCGTCGCGCGTTCCGAACGGATCGAGACCGCGGCGGGCGAGCAGTTCGTCACGATCGAGGATTCGATGTCGAACGTCACCGCCTCGCGCGGCGTGCTCGACCCCGCAAGCCCGCACCTGCTCACCGAAACCGAAATCGTCTGCCGCATGGCGATGGCGACGCTGCCCGACAGCAAGACCGGCTGGGCGGGGTATATCGACGACTACGACCTGATCCGCGACAAGATCGCCGCGGTGTACCCAACGCTCTACGAAGGCTTTTCGGAGCGCATCAAGGCGCCGCTCGGCTTCCACCTCGACATCCCGCCGCGCCGCCGCGTCTGGGCGACGCCGAACGGCAAGGCCAATTTCCTGATCCTGCCGGGGCTCGCGGTGAACGCGCCGGTCGCCGATCCCGACATGCTGCGCCTCGCGACCGTCCGCTCGCACGATCAGTTCAACACGACGATCTACAGCTATAACGACCGCTACCGCGGCGTGTACAACGACCGCATGATTCTGTTCATGAACACCGACGACATCGCCGAGCGCGGGCTGGAAGCAGGGGCGAAAGTCGCGCTCGAAACGATCAGCGCCGACGGCATCGTCCGCCGCGTCGAGGGACTGACGATCCTCGACTATCCGATGTCGCGCGGCTCGGTCGCGGGCTATTATCCCGAGCTCAATCCGCTGCTGCCGCTTGCCTTCTACGACAAGACCAGCGGCTGTCCGGCGGCGAAATCGATCCCGGTGCGCGTCCTCGGGGCGGCAGGCTGACGCCGCCGGTGGCTGTCGGCAAGCATATCGCGCCCGTCCGGTTCCTGATCTTTCCCGTCGTGCTCGTCGCTGTGCTGGCGGGAGCACTCTCCGCGGGGATAGACCCGCGCGCGGCCTTCCTGCTCGGCTTCGATGCGGCCGCGCTCGTTTTCCTCTGCACGGTGATGCCGCTGTTCCGCGCCGATGCCGATCAGATGCGCCGCCGCGCCGAGGATAATGACGCGAACCGCATCGGCTTGCTCGCGATCACCGTGCTCCTTTCGCTCGTCATCCTGTTCGCGGTCGGCACGCTGATCGCGAGCCCCGGCCATCTGGGCCGCACCGACGTCATCCTGATCGTCGTGACGCTCGCACTCGCATGGCTGTTCGCGAACATGGTGTTCACGCTCCATTATGCGCATCTCTATTATCTTCAAAAGGACGGCCGCGACCAGCGCGGGATCGAGGTGCCGGGGGTGCACGAGCCCGGTTACTGGGACTTCCTCTATTTCGCCTTCACGCTCGGCATGACCTTCCAGACCTCCGACGTCACCATATCGGGCGCGCATATGCGGCGCGTCGTGCTCGGCCACTGCATGGCGGCGTTCATCTTCAACATGGGCATTTTGGCATTCACCGTGAACGCCATCGGCGGGTCATAGCCCGGTCAGGCGGTCGAGGTCGGCGATGCTGTTGACGTTCGGCGGCACGAAGTCACTCGCGATCGCCCGCGCACCGATCAGCCGGGCAAAGGCGCGAACGGCGAGGTCGCTTCCGTCCTCCAACAGGACCCGCAAGTCGTCGATCGATCCAACCGGCCACAGCCCGATCACCGGCTGCGTCTTGAGAAACGCCGGCGCCGGTTCGAGCAGCGCACGCAAATCACCCGGCAGGCGCACGCAATCGACCGGCGCGGTCAGCAACTGGTCGAACCCCCGCTCCGCCGCATGGATCAGCGCCCCCGCAATCCCGCCGAGCGGCCCCATATCGGCGCGCGGCCAATCGCCGATCTCGCCGCGCCCGACGACGATCATCGCCTCGCAATGCGGACCGAGCGCCGCCGACGCATGATCGAGCAGCGTCCGCCCGTCCAGCATCGCGAGCGCCTTGTCCGACCCGAAACGGCTCGACCGCCCGCCCGCAAGCACCGCGCCCAGCGTCTTCACGCGACCATCCCGTGCGGATCGCATATGATCAGCGCTGAATCCGTCCGCGCCAATGCAAGAAGCGTCAGCCCCGCGGCCACCGCGCGCTCGGCCGCAAGGCTCGTCGGAGCAGAGATGGTGACAAGCATCGGGCAGCCCGCGCGTACCGTCTTTTCGACGAGCTCGTAACTGCACCGCGCCGACAGCAGGATAAAGCCCGACCCCGGATCGACCCCCGTGCGCGCCATCGCGCCGATCAATTTGTCGAGCGCATTGTGTCGCCCGACATCCTCGCGCACCAGCCGGATTGCGCCGTCAGGGGAGCAGAAAGCTGCGGCATGCACGGCCCCCGTCGCGCGCCCGAGCGGCTGGTGATCGCCGAGCGCCGCCAGTGCCGCCGCGATGGCGCCACGGTCAGTCCTGATCCGCGCGGTCACGGCGGGCAGGGGGCGCAGCACCTCCTCGATATTTTCGATCCCGCAGAGCCCGCAACTGCTCTCGCTCACCCGCTTGCGCGCGCGGTCGAGCGCGATGGCGTTGCGCTCGGGCGGCAACCAGATGCGCAGTGCCCAGCCGCCCTCGATCGGATGCACATCGACGCGCCCGATCTGGCCCGGCGTCTCGATCAGCCCCTCGCCCAGCGCAAAGCCGACCGCATAATCCTCCATGTCGGCGGGGGTCGCCATCATCACCGCATAGGCGATGCCGCCCACCTCGACCGACACCGGCGCCTCGACCGCGATGCTGCGCGTCAGGTCGGCGTCGCCGGGTTCGCCAAGGCCGAGGCGGCGGACGGGGAGGTCGATCTTGTCGCTGGTCATGGGTGCACGATAGCCCATCGGTGCGGGCTTGTCTCAATCGGGCGGTGAGGGCCTGGGGCTTCGTCCAGGAAGGGTCGCCGGCGTGGCTGCTTTGAGCTCGAGAGCGGCCCTAGCTACCTCGTCATCCCGGGCTTGACCCGGGACCCGCCTTCCTTTTGCCCAATGGCAACGGGCCGAATCCAAAATCTTCGGCGAGATCGCGCCACGTCGGATTCGTTGCGATGATCAGTTCGTATTTCCACGATCGCAGCCATCGCTTGATCCGCTTTTCACGCAGGATGGCAGAATCCATCGTGTCATGCGACGAGCGCGCGAGGATATAGACACAGGGCTGGCGTTCCATCGTCCGATGAAAAGGCAAGGCAGGCCGCGGGTCAAGCCCGGGGTGACGAGGATTACGATATCACGAGTCGGCCGTTTCCTAACCGCCTCTCACCCCCCACGCCCCATCCGCTCGACAAGGAAATCGACGAACACCCGTACCCGCGCGGGCGTGTTCGCGCCGCCCGCGAACACCGCGTGGATCGCCTCGATATCGCCCGGATTATAATCCTCCAATATCGGCACCAGTGCGCCGCTTTCGATCTGGTCGGCGATGCTGAATGCGCCGACACGCGCGATGCCGACCCCCGCGGCGGCGAGCTGCCCCAGCGTCTCGCCATTGTTCGCCTCGATATTGCCATGCACCGACAGTGCATAGTCGCGCGTGCCGTCGCGGAACGGCCATACCGGCTCGGCGCGGCGGAAGTTGAAGTTGAGGCAATTATGATCGTGCAGATCCTCGGGGACACGCGGCGTGCCGCGCGCCGCCAGATAGGCGGGGGCGGCGACGATCACGCGGCGGCTTTCGCCGAGCTTGCGCGCGGTCAGCGGGCTGTCGGCGAGCGGGCCGAAACGGATCGCGACGTCGGCCTGTCCCGCGGCGATGTCGACCAGCCGGTCGGCAAGGCTGATGTCGACTAGGATGTGCGGATGGAGCTTCACGAACTCGCCGATCAGCGGCACGATCGTCAGCCGCCCATGCGCCTGCGCCGCGCTGACGCGCAGCCGCCCACGCGGCGCCCCCTGATCGGCGATCGCCTGTTCGGCATCGCCCAGATCGGCCAGGATGCGCCGCGCCGCGCGCAAATAGGCCTCGCCCTCGGGGGTCAGCGTCAGCGCGCGCGTCGAGCGCAACAACAACCGCACCCCCAGCCGCGCCTCGATCCGGTCGATCGTCCGGCTCACTGCCGACGGCGTGAGCCCCAGACAGCGCCCCGCGGCCGAAAAACTGCCCTCGGCAATCGTCGCGGCAAAGACTTCCATCGATCGAGCGCGGTCGCCGCTTCCATCCATCTTTGCGTTCATTTCAAAAATCTTTCGCTTCAACCGACGCTACACCGGTGACGTTCCCGCGTCCATCTATGCGTTCAACACGTAATCGAAAGGGTGGATCATGGACTATCGTCAATTGGGATCGTCGGGGCTGCGCGTTCCCGCGCTGAGCTTTGGAACCGGGACCTTCGGCGGGCAGGGGCCGCTGTTCAGCGCGTGGGGAACCAGCGACGCGGCCGAGGCGCGGCGCCTGATCGACATCAGCCTCGACGCCGGCGTGACGCTGTTCGACACCGCCGACGTCTATTCGAACGGCGCGTCGGAGGAGATTTTGGGCGAAGCGATCAAGGGCCGCCGCGATGCGGTGCTGATCTCGACCAAGACCGGGCTGCCGATGGGCGACGGGCCGCTGGACTGGGGCGCCTCGCGCAGCCGTCTGATCGGCGCGGTCGACGCCGCGCTCCGCCGCCTCGGCACCGATCATATCGACCTGCTCCAACTCCACGCGTTCGACGCCTCGACCCCGGTCGACGAATCGATGGACACGCTTGCCACGCTCATCGCGGCGGGCAAGCTGCGCTACGCCGGCGTCTCCAACTATCCCGGCTGGCAGCTTATGAAGGCACAGGCCGCCGCCGACCGTCTCGGCACGCCGCGCTTCGTCGCGCATCAGGTCTATTATTCGCTGATCGGCCGCGCCTATGAAGCTGATCTGATGCCGCTCGCCGCCGATCAGGGCATCGGCGCGCTCGTCTGGAGCCCACTCGGCTGGGGGCGTCTCACTGGTAAGATCGGGCGCGGGCGCCCGGTCCCCGCGGGCAGTCGCCTGCACAAAACCGAACAGTTCGCACCGCCGGTCGCCGAAGATCTGCTCTACCGCGTGATCGATGCGCTGGAGGCTGTCGCCGCTGAAACCGGGAAGACGGTGCCGCAGGTCGCGATCAACTGGCTGCTCCGGCGTCCGACCGTGTCGTCGGTGATCATCGGCGCGCGCAATGAGGAGCAGCTCCGCCAGAATCTCGGCGCGGTCGGCTGGGAATTGACCGCCGACCAGGTCGCCGCGCTCGACGCCGCGAGCGATGTCCTGCCGCCCTATCCGCACACGCCCTACCGGCAACAGGCGGGCTTCGCGCGCCTCAACCCGCCGCTCGTCTGATCGGAAGAACCGACATGAAAATCAACTTTCCCCTCCTTGCGCTCGCGACGGGCGCCTTCGGCATCGGCATCACCGAATTTGCGCCGATGGGGCTGCTTCCTGACATGGCCGAGGGGCTGGGGGTCTCGATCCCCGCCGCCGGGCTGCTCGTCTCGGCCTATGCGCTCGGCGTGATGCTCGGCGCGCCGCTGATGACGCTCACCACCGCGCGGATGAACCGCCGTACCCTGCTGATCGGCCTGATGGCGATCTTCACGCTTGGCAATTTCCTCTCCGCCATCGCGGGCGATTATTCGACGCTGATGATCGCGCGCGTCATCACCTCGCTCAACCATGGCGCCTTCTTCGGCGTCGGCTCGGTCGTCGCGGCCAGCCTTGTCGCGCCCGAAAAGCGCGCGAGCGCGGTCGCGGCGATGTTCATGGGGCTGACGCTCGCCAACGTCATCGGGGTACCGCTCGCGCCCTGGGTCGGGGAAAGTTTCGGCTGGCGCACCGCCTTCGGCGCGATTGCCGTCTGGGGTCTGATCACCATGGCGGCGCTGCGTTTCGCGCTGCCCGACATCGGCCGCGACGCGGGCGGCAACATGCTCGCCGAACTCGGCGTGCTGAAGCGCCGCGAAGTGCTGATTGCGCTCGCGCTCACCGCGATCGGCTCGTCGGCTATGTTCACGGTCTTCACCTATATCGCGCCGATCCTGACCGAGGCGACGCACGCGGGGACACTGTTCGTGACCGCGATGCTGGTGATCTACGGTCTTGGCCTCACCGCGGGCAACTGGCTCGGCGGCGTCTTCGCAGACAAGTCGATCGACCGCACCCTGATCGTCTCGCTCGCCGGGCTCGCCGCGACGCTCGTCATCTTCGCGGGCGCGATGTTCCAGCCGCTCGCGGCAGCAGTCACCATCTTCGTCTGGGGCGTCGCGACCTTTGCCATCGTCCCGCCGCTCCAGATGCGCGTGATGGAGGCCGCGTCCGATGCACCTAATCTGGCCTCGGCGGTCAATATCGGCGCCTTCAACCTCGGCAACGCCGTCGGCGCCGCGGTCGGGGGCGGAGTGATCGGCCTCGGGCTCGGCTATCCGGCGGTCTCGTTTGCGGGCGCGGCGATGGCGCTTGGCGGTTTGGCGATCGTGCTCGCGACGCGGGCGCAGAAAAGTCCCGCGCTGGCTGAAGCCTGAAACCCAAGTCCGCCGATTGCCATTTGCGCCGCTTGGCCTATGCAATCGGCGGCATGAAGACCCCGATTCTTGCTGTCCTGACGGGCAAGGCGCGCCCCTTTCGCGGCGACGAGCCCAGCGCGATCGGCAAGCTGCCGGTCGCCGATGCGGTCGCGGTCGATGCGATGGGGCTCGTCGGCGACGAACAGGCTGACCGCAGTGTCCATGGCGGCATCGACAAGGCGATCCACCATTATCCCGCCGACCATTATGACTGGTGGCGCGGCCAGCTCGGCGCCGCGCCGCTCCTCGATGCGGCGGGCGCGTTCGGCGAGAATATCTCGACCATCGGCCTCGACGAAAACAGCGTCTTCCTCGGCGACCGCTTCCGCCTCGGCAGCGCGCTGGTCGAAGTGACGCAGGCGCGCCAGCCGTGCTGGAAGCTCGACCATCGTTTCGAAACGAAGGGCGTGATGGCGGGGGTAGTGAAGACGCGGCGCTCGGGCTGGTATTACCGCGTGCTCGAACCCGGCACCGTGCGCGTGGGCGAAGATCTGGAGCTGATCGACCGGCCGTATCCCGAATGGCCGCTCGCCTCGCTCTTCGGCCTGCTCATCGGCGGCGAGGCGAAGGATCGCGTCGCCGATCTCCGCGCGCTCCGCGACGTGCCCGTGCTTGCCGAGACATGGAAAGTCCGCCGCGCCAAGCTCGCCGAACAGTTCGGCGCCGATTAGATCAAGACATCGGGGCGGTCATCGCAAAGCGCCTCGGTGGCAGGCCGACATGGCGGGTGAAGGCGGTGCTGAATGCGCTCGCCGATCCATAACCAACCCGCTCGGCAATCTCGTCGAGCTTGCCCGCGCGGCGGCGCAGCAGATCCTTCGCGATGCTCATCCGCCAGCCCTGCAGATATTCCATCGGCGGCACGCCGACGGTGCGTGCGAACCGCTCGAAAAAGGCCGATCTCGACAGCGCTGCTTCCTTCGCGAGCGCCGCGACCGTCCACGGCCGCGCGGGCGCCCCATGGATCTGCCGGATCGCCGCCGCGAGCCGCGGATCGCTTAGGCCGCGCAGCAGTCCCGGCGGTGCATCGTCGCCCTCGACCGATCGCAGCGCCTCGACGATCAGCACCTCGACCAGCCGCGACAGGATCAGGTCGCATCCGGGCCGCTCTTCGGCCGCCTCCTCGCGCACCAGCCGCACCAGCGTCGCCAGCCGCTCGGCCCCGCGCAGATGAATGAGCGCCGGAAGCTGCGACACCAGCAGCGCGGCGTCGGGCGATTCAAAGACGAAATAGCCGCCGAGCATCTTCACATCGGGCTCGCCCTCCTGCCGGCCGTGGCGCACCTCGCCGGTCAGGTCCGCCGCGGCGTGCGGATCGATGTCGACCGGCGCTGCGGGTTCGAACCCTCCCATGGTGAAGCCCGGCGTCGCGGGCAGAAACACGAAATCCCCCGCCTCGATTTTCACCGGATCGGCGCCGCCCACCGACAGGCGGCAGGCCCCCTCGATCACCGTGCAGAACCCCGGATGCCCGAAATCGCCATAGCGCACCGCCCAGCGTCCGGCGCCGCTGATCGCTTTCGCAAAAACCGCGCGCGGACGCAGCAGCGCGATCAGATCGGACAACGGATCGGTCATTTGGACTATCTCGAATTAAATATGGATTTAGGATTATAGATAGTCCGACATCCGCCGTCTAGCTTCCTTTCACCACCCACGAAAGGAACATATATGAAAACCATCCTGATCACCGGCTGCTCGTCGGGCTATGGCCTTGAAACAGCGCGTCATTTTCACGCCCTAGGTTGGAATGTGGTCGCCACGATGCGGAGCCCCGCCGCGGCACCTTTGACCACTTCCGACCGCCTCCGCATCCTCCCCCTCGACGTCACCGATACCGACAGCATCGCGTTCGCGCTCGAACTCGCCGGTCCGATCGACGTGCTCGTCAACAACGCCGGCATCGGTTTGTTCGGCGCGCTCGAACATTCCCCGTTTCAGAAGATCCGCGACATTTTCGAAACCAACACGCTCGGCACGATCGCGATGACGCAGGCGGTGATCCCGCAAATGCGCGAGCGCGGTTCGGGCATCATCGTCAACATCACCTCGACGACGACGCTCGCACCCTTTCCGCTTGCCGCGGCCTATACCGGCAGCAAGACCGCGATCCAGGGCTTCACGCGCAGCCTCGCGCACGAGCTGCTGCCGCTCGGCATCGCGGTAAAGCTCGTCGAACCCGGCTATGGCCCGACGACTGCCTTCGCGCGCAATACCGAAATCAAGCTCGAGGATGTATTGCCGCAGCCCTATTGGTCCTACGCCGAGCCGATCCTCGCCAGCATGGCCGAACCGTCGCTGTTCACGACCGAGGCCGATGTCGCGAAGGCGGTGTGGCAAGCGGTTCACGACCAGAGCGGCCGGCCCCATTTTCCCGCGGGTGCCGACGCGCTGGCGCTCGTCGCCTGATAGCGTCAAGCGCGGGTGAACTGCATCACCCAGTTGACCTCCCACGTCGCGCCGCGGTCGGTCGAGAAGGCTTGCTCCCACCGGGCCGACTGCGGCGTGATGTCCGACCAGCGGAAGCGCACCGTTACCGGCGTGCCCTTCCAGCTGTCTTCGGCGAGGAAGGTTCCGACGCCATCCTCGAACACCCCGCGCACCGGCACGTCGAGCCGGTCGGTCGCGCGCGAATCGAGCCACCAGATCGACCATAAATTCGTCGCGGGATCGAAGGCGCGCAGCGCGACGCCGCGATAAGTCTCTTCCGGCGTATAAAAGATATTGTCTTCGACATTCGCACCGCCGCCGAGTAGCGGCCAATTCTCGCTGCTGCCGTCGAACTCCATCCAGTCGCTGCTGCCGGTGAGCCGTTCGCGCAATTTGCGGTGGCGGACCTTCCAGCGGCCGATCAGAAAAGCCCAGTCGTTTGCCGCCGCCGATGGAGGCGCGGCGTTGCCCGCCGATCCCGCCATGGCGACAAGTCCGCCCGCCACGGCGATTTCGAGTGCGCCGCGGCGCGTCATGTTCATGTCGATCATCGATAGTCTCCCTTCATGCCGGAGACGGAGTACGCCGTGCCACCTGACAATATTTGTCAGTTATTCACGCGGCCCTCGAAATATTCCGGATCGGCAAGCCGCGCCTCGCCGACGAGGCGGGCTATATGTTCGGCGAGCGCGGTCACCTCATCGGGCGTGAAATGCAGCCCCAGCTTGCTTCGCCGCCAGAGGACGTCGTCGGTCGTGCGCGCCCATTCGCGCGTCACCATCCAGCGGACTTCGGCGACGCTGAGCCCGTGGGCGATTTCCCCGCCGAGTTCGTCCCAGCCGGTGGCATCGTTCAGCCAGCGCCGCGCGTCGGTGCCATAGGCACGGGCGATACGGTCGACCGTCGCGGCGGTCAGGAAGGGATGGGCGAGCTTATATTCGGCCTTCAATGCCGCGATGCCGTCGGTCGCGAAATCGCCGCCGGGAAGCGATGTCTTGCCGGTCCAATGCTTGCGCGACAGCGCCTCAATGTGCCCGGCGAGCTCGTCGACCGCGTCTTCGGCGACATGGCGATAGCTGGTAATCTTGCCGCCATAGATGGTGAGCAGCGGCGCCCCTTCGGCCATGTCGAGGTCGATCCGGTATCCGCGCGTCGCGGCTTCGGGGCGCCCCGATCCGTCCTCGATCAGCGGCCTGACGCCCGAATAGGTCCAGACGACATCGGCCGGGGTGATGGGCTCGCGAAAATAGAGGCTCGCGCCTTCGCACAGATAGGCGATTTCCTCGTCGCTCGCCTTCGCTTCGCTTGCCGGCCCGTCATGATCCTGATCGGTTGTCCCGATCAGTGTGAAGTCGCGTTCGTAGGGGATGGCGAAGAAGATGCGCCCGTCGGGAAGCTGGAAGAAATAGGCATAGTCGTGCTCGAACACCTTGCGCACGACGATGTGCGATCCGCGAACCAGCCGCATCTGATTGTCGGGTTCGGCGTCGGCGCGCTTCAGCAGGTCGAGCACCGCGGGCCCTGCCGCATTGACGACGCTACGGCTGGTAAAGCGATATTGATGCCCCTGATCGTCGCGCGCGTCGACGATCCACACGCCGTGCTCGCAGCGCAGCATCTCGGCGCGCGTGCGTGTGCGGACGCGCGCGCCATGATCGGCCGCGTCGCGCGCGTTGAGCGCGACCAGCCGCGCATCGTCGACCCAGCCGTCCGAATATTCGAAGCCTTTGACATATTGCGGCTGCAGCGGCCCGCCCGCGGCATGGCGCCGCAAATCGACCGATCGCGTCGCGGGCAGCTTTTTGCGACCGCCGATATGGTCATAGAGAAAGAGGCCAAGCCGGAGCAGCCAGCGCGGACGCAGCCCGGGTCGATGCGGCAGCACGAAACGCAGCGGCCGGATGATGTGCGGCGCGATGCCCCACAGTATTTCGCGTTCCTTGAGCGCCTCGCGCACGAGGCCGAATTCATAGTGTTCGAGGTAGCGCAGCCCGCCGTGGATGAGCTTCGTCGACTTCGACGATGTGCCTTCGGCAAGGTCGTTCGCCTCGAGCAGTAGCACGCGCGCCCCGCGTCCCGCGGCGTCCCGCGCAACGCCCGCGCCATTGACGCCGCCGCCGACGACGATGACATCATAAGGGGCAGGGCTGTCGAGCATGGCAAATTCCTATGGCAGCGTTGTCCGATTTGCCAAGGGGCGACATCGTATGCGGCTTACGTATGCGCGTTGCATTCGCGTCTGCTATCGCCCAACTCTGCGACATTATCCAAGGGGACGATTGTGAGCGTGAAAGTCGAAACATTGGTGCTGTTCGGCGCGACGGGCGACCTTGCGCAGCGTATGCTCTTTCCTTCGCTCTATAATCTCCACCTCGACGGGCTTCTCGCCGACGTGCTCACGATCATCGGATCGGGGCGCTCGAAAATGGACCGTGCCGCGTTCCAGCAGCAGGTCCGCGAGGCGCTCACCGAACATTTGCCCGCCGACCGTATCGAAGAAGCTGGCGTCGCCGCTTTCTTGGGCCGTATCGACTATTGCGCGATCGATGCTGGCAAGGGCACGGGTTATGATGAACTTGCGGCGCTGCTCGGCGAGCGCATGGGTCGCCCGATCGGCGTCTATCTGTCGACGCCGCCGTCGATGTTCGGGCCGATCGCGCAGGGGCTGAAGTCCGCGAACATCGCGTGCGCCGAATGCCGGATCGCGATGGAAAAGCCGATCGGTCACGACCTCGCCTCCTCGCGTGACGTCAATGCCCAGGTCGGCGATGCCTTTGCCGAGGACCGGGTGTTCCGCATCGACCATTATCTCGGCAAGGAAACGGTGCAAAACCTGCTTGCGCTGCGCTTTGCCAATATGCTGTTCGAGCCGCTGTGGAATGCGCAGGCGATCGACCACATCCAGATCACCGTCGCCGAAACCGTCGGGCTCGAGGGACGCGTCTCCTATTATGACGGCGTCGGCGCGCTCAAAGATATGGTCCAGAACCATATGCTTCAGCTGCTCGCGATCATCGCGATGGAGCCGCCGTCGAGCGTCTCGTCGACCGCGGTGCGCGACGAGAAGGTCAAGCTACTGCGGAGCTTGCGCAAGCTGACCGCCGCCGACGTCAAGGCGCACAGCGTCAAGGGTCAGTATACCAGCGGTGCGGTCAATGGCGGCGCGGTCGAGGGTTACGCCGACGAACTCGGCAATCCGTCGAACACCGAGACGTTCGTTGCGATCAAGGCCTATATCGACAATTGGCGCTGGAAGGGCGTGCCCTTTTACCTGCGCACCGGCAAGCGCATGCCCGAGCGCAAGTCGGAGGTGCTGATCCAGTTCAAGCCCGTCCCGCACAATATCTTCGCGCGCGTTGGCGCGGGAAAGCTCGATGCGAACAGCATGATCATCAATTTGCAGCCCGAAGAAAACATCCGGGTCAAGGTGATGGCGAAGCAGCCGGGGCTCGACCGCGACGGCGTGAAGCTGAAAGAAGTGACGATGGACGTCTCGCTCTCGCACAGCTTTGCGGGCGAGCGGCGGCGCATCGCCTACGAGCGCCTGCTGCTCGATTTTATCGAGGGCGACCAGACCCTGTTCGTGCGCCGCGACGAGGTCGAGGCGCAGTGGCAGTGGATCGACTCGATCCGCGACGCCTGGGCCGAAGTCGACATGGCGCCGCAGAATTACACCGCGGGAAGCTGGGGCCCGTCGAGCGCCATCGCGCTCATCGAACGCGACGGAGCGAGCTGGCATGACTGATCTGAACCCCGTAATCGCCAAGGTTACCGACCGCATTATCGAGCGCAGTCGTCCGCGCCGCGCTGCCTATCTGGGCCTCATGGACCGCCAGCGCGACGCCGGCACCAATCGCGGCAATTTGTCGTGCGGCAATCTCGCGCATGGCTTTGCCGCGTCGGGCGAGGACAAGCCGGTGATCAGGTCCGGCGCCGAGATGAACATCGGTATCGTCACCAGCTATAACGACATGCTGTCGGCGCATCAGCCGTACGGCCGCTATCCCGAGCAGATCAAACTCTTCGCGCGAGAAGTCGGCGCCACCGCGCAGGTCGCGGGCGGTGTCCCGGCGATGTGCGACGGGGTGACGCAGGGGCAGGCGGGCATGGACCTGTCGCTTTTTAGCCGCGACAATATCGCGCAGGGCACGGTGATCGCCTTGAGCCACGCGATGTTCGAGAGCGCTTTGCTGCTCGGCATCTGCGACAAGATCGTCCCCGGCCTGCTGATCGGTGCGCTGCGTTTCGGGCATCTGCCGCAGATTCTGATCCCCGCTGGACCGATGCCCTCGGGCCTCGCGAACAAGGAAAAGCAGCGCGTCCGTCAGCTCTATGCCGAGGGCAAGGTCGGCCGCGAAGAGCTGCTCGAAGCCGAGGCGGCGAGTTATCATGGCGCCGGCACTTGCACCTTCTACGGCACCGCGAACTCGAACCAGATGATGATGGAGTTGATGGGACTTCACGTCCCCGGAAGCGCCTTCACCAATCCCGGCACCAAGCTGCGCCAGGAACTGACGCGCGCCGCGACGCACCGCGTGGCAGAGATCGGCTGGGACGGCGACGATTATCGCCCGCTCTCGCGCTGCGTCGACGAGAAAGCAATCGTCAACGCCGCGATCGGCCTGCTCGCGACCGGCGGATCGACCAATCATGCGATCCATCTGCCCGCGATCGCGCGCGCGGCCGGGATCATCATCGACTGGCAGGATTTTGACGAGCTTAGCCATGCGGTACCGCTGCTCGCGCGCGTCTATCCGAACGGCGCGGGCGACGTGAACAATTTCCACGCAGCGGGCGGGATCGGCTATGTCGTGCGCGAACTGCTCGATGCCGGGCTGCTCCACGGTGACGTGCTGACGGTCGGCGGAACGATGGCCGATTATGCGTCGGAGCCCGTGCTGGTCGACGACAAGCTTCACTGGCAGGCCGCGCCAGCGACAAGCCGCGACGACACGATGCTGCGTCCGGTCGCCGCGCCTTTCTCGCTCGATGGCGGGATGCGCCTGCTCGCGGGCAATCTCGGCCGCGCGATCATCAAGACCAGCGCGGTCGCCGAGGATCGTTGGACGATCGAGGCGCCGTGCCGGATCTTCGACGACCAGAATCAGGTGCTGGCGGCGTTCAAGGCGGGCGAGCTCGAGTGCGACGTTGTCGTCGTCGTCCGCTTCCAGGGCCCGCGCGCCAACGGCATGCCCGAACTCCACAAGCTGACCCCGGCGCTTGGGGTGTTGCAGGACAAGGGTTTCCGCGTTGCCCTCCTTACCGACGGCCGCATGTCGGGCGCGAGCGGCAAGGTGCCCGCGGTGATCCATTTATCGCCCGAAGCCTTGCCCGGCACCGACGGCATCAGCGGCCCGCTCGCCTTCCTCGTCGACGGCGACATTGTTCGCGTCTGCGCGCGGAAGGGCGAGGTGCTGGCGCTGGTCGACCCCGATATCTGGGCTGCGCGCAGCCCCGCTGTCGCGCCGCCGCCCGCGCTCGGCGTCGGCCGCGAACTTTTCGCTCTTTTCCGCCATCATGCCGACGAAGCTGAAAAGGGTGGGTCGGCCGTTCTCGCTGCCATGGAGTCCGTCATTTGAGCCAGTCCATCGACCAGATCATGCGCCTCGCGCCCGTCATCCCGGTGATCGTCATCGACCGGGTCGAGGATGCGGTGCCGATGGCCGAGGCGCTCGTCGCGGGCGGGCTGACGGTGCTTGAGGTCACGCTGCGCACCGCCGCCGCGCTCGATGCGATCACCGCGATGAAAAGCGTCAAGGGCGCGGTCGTCGGCGCGGGCACCGTGCTCGATCCGGCAATGCTCAAGGGTGCCATCGCCGCGGGCGCCGAATTCATCGTCTCGCCGGGGCTGACCGACAATCTCGGCAAGGCCGCGGTCGCGAGCGGGATTCCCTTCCTGCCCGGCACGGCCAACGCCGGCGACATCATGCGCGGGATGGACCTCGGCCTCGACCGCTTCAAATTCTTCCCCGCGGCGACCAGCGGCGGCATCCCGGCGCTGAAGGCGCTCGCCGGCCCCTTCGGTCAGGCGCGCTTCTGCCCGACCGGCGGCATCAGCCTCGCGACCGCACCCGACTGGCTCGCGCTCGAGGCGGTACTCTGCGTCGGCGGCAGCTGGGTCGTGCCATCGGGCCCGCTCGACGGTGCGAAAATCGAGACGTTGGCGCGCGAGGCGGCCGCACTTTCACGCCATTGATTAACCCCATTTTACCTGTCACTGTGCAGGGATAAGGCGGCAATATAGCCGTTGGTGGGGAGACAGGCGTGCCGAGGCCGCAACCGCATTTGGACGAAGTTCTGGCATCGGAGCCGGGATCGCATATCGCCGCGCTGTTCGATTTCGACGGCACGATCATCTCGGGCTATTCGGCGACCGCGATGCTGCGCGAGAAATTCCAGCGCCGCGAAATGTCGATGGAGGAAATCGCCGAGACCGCGCAGGTCATCGCGCAGCATAGCCTTGGCACCATCGGTTTCTCGGGGCTGATGTCGGGCGCCGCGAAATTCATGAAGGGCGTCGACGAGGAAAGCTTCATCGAGTTCGGCGAGGAGCTGTACAAGAAGCATATCGCGCGGAAAATCTATCCCGAGACGCGCGCGATCATCGAGGCGCATCAGGCGAAGGGTCACCGTGTCGCGATCATCTCGTCGGCGACGATCTACCAGATCGAACCCACCGCGCGCGACCTTGGCATCGAGGACATCAAATGCTCGGCCTATGAGATCGAGGACGGTGTCTTTACCGGTGAGATCATCCGCCCGCTCTGTTTTGGCGAGGGCAAGGTGCTCGCCGCCGAGGAACTCGCTGAGGAATACGGCCTCGATCTCGACCAGAGCTTTTTCTACTCGGACAGCGACGACGATATCGAGCTGCTCGAACGCGTCGGCAAGCCGCGCCCGCTCAACCCGAATTTGAAGCTCAAAGCGATCGCCGAGGAAAATGGCTGGCCGGTGCAGCGGTTCGGCAGCCGCGGGACCCCGTCGTGGGTCGATTACACGCGCACCATTTATGCAACTGGTTCGCTCGTCGGCGCCTTCGCCGCGGGGCTGCCGATCTGGGCGCTGACGCGTTCGCAGCGCGAGGCGGCGAATTTCTCGATCGGGCTGTTCGGCGATTTCGCGACTGCGATCACCGGGGTCGAGCTGGAAGTCGAGGACGAGAAGAATCTCTGGTCGTCGCGTCCCTGCGTTTTCATCTTCAACCACCAGAGCAAGGCGGATGTGATGATCCTCGCCAAGCTCATCCGCCGCGACATGGGCGGGGTGGGGAAGAAGGAAATCAAGGACATCCCCATCCTTGGCAAGCTGATGGAGTGGGGCGGCACCGTCTTCGTCGACCGCGCCGACGGCAAGAGCGCGATCAAGGCGATGGAGCCGCTGGTCGACGCAATCAAGGTCGAAGGCAAGTCGATCTGCATCTCGCCCGAGGGCACGCGCAGCCTGACGCCGAAGCTCGAGCCGTTCAAGAAGGGCGCGTTCCACCTTGCCATGCAGGCGGGCGTGCCGATCGTCCCGATCGTCATTCATAATGCCACCGACGTCGCGCCGAAGAATGAGTTCGTGATGCGCCCCGCGACGGTGGGCGTCACCGTGCTGCCGCCGGTCGACACGTCGAAATGGAGCCCTCGGACGATCAACACGCACGTCCGCGACGTCCGTAACATGTTCCTCCGCACGCTCGGCCAGCCCGAGGAAAGCGTCGCGGAATCGGTGGCGAAGGAGCCCGCGCCCGAGGTTGCTCCGCCCGAGGCTAAGGCCGAAAAGGCGAAGCCGAAAAAAGCGGCCGCGAAAAAGCCCGCCGCAAAGAAAAAGGCCCCCGCCAAAAAGCCCACGGCCGCCAAGGGAAAGACTGGCTAAGCGGTGGCCGACGGAACGCCCCGCACCCCGATCGTGACGGAGCAGGCGGCCGACCGGCTCTATATCATCGACGCGCGCAACGGGGTCGAGCGGCGCTTGTTGCTCGACTGGATGCATTCGACGAGCGGCGATGACGAGCCCGCCTGGGCCAGCCTCGACATCGAGGATGGCGATCACGCGCTGCCCGTCGACGTGCTGCAGGCGCGGCTCGGCGGGGCGCCGTCGCGGCTGGTCGTGCCCCTGCGCGTCGCATGGCGTATCCCGGGGTTCGACAAGGACCGCGCGCTCAAGTTCCGCCACCTGATCTTCGGTGATCCGCGGCATCCCGGGCCGCTCCGCTCGCGGCTGATCCTGCTTCGCGATCGGCGCCGCGCGCAGATTTTAGTCGGCGAAGCGGCGACGCTCGACGCGCTCCGCGACCGTTTCTGCCGGCAGACCGGCGGCGGCGACGGCGAAGGAACCGATAGCCCGGAATTCGCCGGCTTCGTCGCGCGGCAGGCCGCGCTGGCGCTCGACGTTGCCGAACGCGGCATCCGCGGCACGCGCTACAAGGTGCCGCGCTTCGTCGCCGATGGCCTGCGCACGAGCCCCAAATTCCGCGCCGCGCTCGCCGAATTGTCCGAGGCGACGGGGCGCCCGGTTGCTGAGCTTTTCCGCGAGGCGCGGCCGTTGATGAAGGAAGTCATCGCGCGGCCGTCGGCGCTGTTCCTCGACCTGCGCGCGCGGCTCGACCGGATGATGTTCGGCGGTTATGCGCCCGAAATGGAAGTCGACGCCGCCGAACTCGCGCGGCTGCGCTCGATCCTGCGCGAGCATCCGACCGCGATCCTCTTCACGCACAAAACCTATATCGACGGCGCGACCCCCAGCCGGCTGACTTACGAGAATGACATGCCGATGCTGCACAGCTTCGGCGGCGCCAACCTCGACTTTGCAGTGATGGGCGAATTTTTCCGTCGATCGGGAATGATCTTCATCCGCCGCAGCTTCCAAGACCAGCCGGTCTACAAGCTCGTGCTGCGCCACTATATCGCCTGGCTGCTCGCCAAGCGTTTTCCGTTGAGCTGGGCGTTCGAGGGGACGCGCTCGCGGCTCGGCAAGCTGATGCCGCCGAAATATGGCCTGATGAAATATGTCCTCGACGCGGCGCACGCGACCGGCACGCGCGACGTGCATTTCGTGCCCTTCGTCACCAGCTTCGACCTGATCCGCGACGTCGAGGAATACGCCGCCGAACAGACCGGACGAAACAAGAAGCCCGAGAGCTTGTCGTGGTTTCTCGGTTATATGAAGAGCCTGAAGGAGCCGTCGGGCCGCATCCGGCTCGACATCGGCAACCCCGTCGTGATCGACGAAGCCCCCGGCCCCGACGACAAGCGCGCGCTCGAAAAGATCGCCTTCGCGGTGGCGGTCGAGGCCAATCGGGTGACGCCGCTCACCGTTACCTCGGTGATGTGCCTCATCCTGCTCGGCATGGCGCCGCGCGGGGCGACCGCAGCCGAACTGCTCGGCGCGATCGGCGCGGTGACCGACTGGGCGCGCGCGCGCGATATCCGGCTCAGCAGCGAACTCGAAAGTGGCGATGACACGGCGCTGTCGGCCACCGTAGACACGCTCGTAGAGAGCGGCCTGCTCACCCGCTACGAAGCGGGCAGCGAGAATGTCTATTCGATCGATCCCGCCAAACATCCGATGGCGAGTTACTACCGCAACATCATCGCGCATCATTTCCTCGACCGCGCGATGATCGAGCTCGCGCTGTTCGAACTCCGCGATGGCGACAGCGGCGACGCGACCGCGGCCTTCTGGGCGAAGATCGATCGGCTGCGCGACCTGTTCAAATTCGAATTCTTCTATCCGCCCCGCGACGAGCATCGCGCCGCGATCGAGGCCGAACTGCTGCGGATCGATCCCGTATGGGATCGCCGCCTCGCGAGCGGCGACCGCGGTATCGCGCAGCTCATCCGCCGCTGCCAACCCGTTGTCGGCCACGCGATCCTGCTGCCCTTCGCCGAGGCCTATTCGGTCGTCGCCGAACAGCTCGCGCGCGCCAAACCCGGCGATGTCGTCGATGAAAAGGCGCTGCTGGACGCCGCGCTCGTCGAAGGGCGGCAGGCCTATCTGCTTCGCCGGATCAGCAGCGAGGCGGCAATCGGGAAGTTGCTCTTTGCCAACGGCCTCTCGCTGATGCGCCATATGGGGCTCGCAGAGGAGGCGACGCCGGTGAACCTCGCCGCGCGCCGCGCGCTGCTGATGGAACTGCGCGGCCTCGCCAACGTCATGGAAACGATGCGCCTCTCGACCGTGGCGCTTGCGGACCGACTACCCGGTTCAGGAGGATAGGATGCTCAAACAGCTCAGCGCGCAGGACGCCCAGTTCCTCTACACGCAGACCGCGAACAATCTGACGCACATCATGGGGGTCTATATCTACGACCCCTCGACTGCACCCGGCGGCTTCGTGCGCTTCAAGGACATCATCCGCCACGTCGAAAGCCGCGTCGACAGCTCGCCCCTGTTCAAGCGCCGGCTCCACCGGCTGCCGTTCGACATGGACCATCCCTATTGGGTCGAGGACGAGCATTTCGATATCGAGGCGCATATGAGCCACGCGCGCCTGCCCGAACCCGGCGACTGGCGGCAATTCTGCATCGCGGTCGCGCGCTGGTTCTCGAAGCCGATGGATATGAACCGGCCGCTTTGGGACATTTATGTCATCGAGGGGCTCGACCGCATTCCGGGCATCCCCAAGGGCAGCTTCGCGATGCTCCACCGCGTCCACCATGCCGCGGTCGATGGTGCCTCGGGCGCACACGCCTTTATCGCGATGAGCGATATCGATGCGAAGGGCACCCCCGCAATCCCCGAACCGCCGCCGGTCGAGGAACTGGGCAAGGCGCCGTCGAGCAGCGAAACATTGTCGCGCGCCTGGTCGGCGTCGATGCAGTCGCCGGTCAAGTTCATGAATGCGCTGATGAAAATGTCGCCCGCGATCATCTCCTCAGCGCGCAAATCGATTGCCGAGGGCGGCATGACCGCGGGAGTCCCCGAAACGCGCTTCAACGTGCCCGTCGGCCCGCACAAGATGTTCGATGCGACGACGGTCGCGCTGGCTGACGTGGCCGAAATTCGCAAGAAGGTGCCGGGCGCGACGGTCAACGATGTCGTGCTGACCACCGTCGGCGGCGCGCTCCGCAAGTATCTGGCGAAGCACAAGGAATTGCCCAAGGACAGCCTTGTCGCGGTCGCGCCGATCAATCTGCGCGGCAAGGGCGGAAAGGCGTCGAAGCCGGGCAATCAGGTGTCGGCGATGAGCGTGCCGATCCGCACCGACATCGCCGATCCGCTCGAACGCCTTGCGGCGGTGCGCGATTATACGGTCGAGGCGAAGGAGGCGAAGGCGGGGGTCAGCGCGCGCATCATGACCGACCTGTCGCAGCATATCCCCGGCGCGACGATGGCCGCGGTCGCGCGGCTCGTCACCAGCGAGCGCTTCGCGGTGCGCGGGACGAACCTCTTTATCTCGAACGTTCCGGGCGCGCAGGTTCCGCTTTATCTGGCGGGCGCGCAGCTCGTGCAGCAGCACGGCATGGCGCCGCTCGCGAACAATATGGGACTGTTCGTCGCGACCCCCAGCTACAATGGCCGGATCGCTTTCTCGCTCATCTCTGAACGCGCGGTGATGCCCGACATCGCCTTTTTCCGCGAATGTATCGACGAAAGTTTCGCCGACCTGATGGCGGCGGTGCCGAAGCCCGAGAAAGCGAAAACCGCTACGGCAAAGCCGAAACCCGCGACCAAGCCCAAGCCGAAAGCGAAAGCCGTCCCGAAACCTGCCGCGAAGCCCCCTGTGAAACCGGTTGCTAAAGCGAACGCAACCGGCAAGACTCGCAAAAAATAAACCATGCTCTCGCAGGATTACCGAATGCTCTTCACCCCGACGCTCAGCGCCGACCGCGATCTGGTGATCGCTCCCGATTATACCGCTTGGTCGAAAGCGGCGCACGAGCATGACAGGAAATCGGGGCTTCAGGCGTGGCGCGACGCCGATGAAAGCAAGCATTTCGATTATAAGGCGATCCGCGCGCGGCTCGAAAAGCTGCGCAAGCTGTCGGCGGCGGGTGACGTCAAGGGGCTGCTCTTCGTGCTTAATGAAGGCATCCACGGCAATATCGACGGCATGGGGCACGAGCGGCTCTATCAAAAGGCGCGCTTCGGCACGAAGAAGCTGATCGAGGATTATGTCGCCGAGGTCGTAGCATCGCTCGACAAGATCGCCACCGCGCGCAGCATCACCCGCGACGAAAAGCGCGATTTCTTCCGCCGCGCGCAGCATTGCTACGGCCGCTCGGCGCTGCTGCTCTCGGGCTCGGGCAGCTTCCTCTTCTTCCATATCGGTGTTGTGAAGGCGCTTTGGGAAGAGGGCGTGCTGCCCGCGATCATGTCGGGGGCGAGCGGCGGCTCGATCGTCGCGGCGGTCGTCTGCACGCGCAAGAATGCCGACATCGGTGCTTTCCTTGAAGGCGGGCGGCTGGCCAATCCCAGCCGCAATCCCGATCAAAAACGCCTCGCGCCCGACGAGGTGCGCGAGCGGCTTGCCGATCTCATCCCCGACCTGACCTTTCAGGAAGCCTACGAGGTCAGCGGCCGCCATCTCAACGTCTCGGTCGCGCCCGCCGAAAAGCACCAGAACGGCCGCTTGCTCAATGCGATCACCGCGCCGAATGTGCTGATCCGCGAAGCGGTGCTTGCATCGTGCGCGGTGCCGGGCGTTTTTCCGCCGGTGATGCTGATGGCGCGCGACGACAAGGGCGAGCGCATCCCGTACCAGCCCGACCGGCGCTGGGTCGACGGGTCCGTGACGCACGACATTCCGACCAAGCGTCTCGAACGCCTCTATGGCGTCAACCATCATATCGTTAGCCAGGCGAACCCGATCGCGCTGCCCTTCGCGACCGACACGCGCAAGCAGATGGCGCCGATCGAGGCGATCCAGCATGCGTCGATGGCAACCTTCAAGGCGTGGCTCAACGCGAATATGGTGATTTTCCAGAAACCGCTTGAGCTGATCCCGCCGCTCAACAGCATTGCGAACATGGCGCGGTCGGTGATCAATCAGGAATATACCGGCGACATCAACATCATCCGCCCGCCCAAATTCTGGTCGCCGACCAAGATCCTCTCGGACCTCGCGCAGGAGGACATCGACGAACTGATCGACACCGGCGAACGCACCGCATGGCCGAAGGTCGAAATGGTCCGTACCCAGACCGCGATCAGCCGCGCGCTCGAAGCGATTTTGGCGAAGATCGACAAGACGGGCGACGATGGCCCCGGCCATCGCAGCGCGGCGCTGAAGAAGGCGGTTCGCTGAACATGGCGGCGGGTGCGGTGATCCTGCCTGCCGGTTCCGCCGGCGCGGGGGCCAAGCTCCACGTTACCCATTGGCTTCCCGAAGGGCGCCCGCGTGCGATCATCTTGCTCGCGCACGGCTATGCCGAGCACGCCGGCCGTTATGAATATGTTGCGAAACGGCTGACCGATGCCGGCTATGCCGTCTATGCGGTCGACCATTGGGGGCATGGCAATTCGGACGGCGAGGGCGGTTTCGTCCCGCGCTTTTCGGCCTTTCTCGACGGCATGAGCGAGTTGTTGACGCTCGTCGAAATCAACCATGCCGACACGCCGCGCCTGCTGCTTGGGCACAGCATGGGCGGGCTGATCGCAACCCTGTTCCTCGTCGAGCGCCAACAGGCGTTCGTCGCCGCCGCGCTTTCGGGCCCGGCGATCCTGCCCGCCGAACCGCCGTCGCGCTTCACCGTGTGGATCAGCCGTTTCCTCTCGCGCTTCTTCCCGCGCCTCGGCGTGCTCTCGCTCGATTCCAATGGCGTCAGCCGCGATCCGCAAGTTGTTGCCGCCTATCAGGCCGATCCGCTCGTCTATGACGGCAAGATCGGCGCGCGGCTTGGCAAGGAATTCATGGACGCGATGGCGGTTGCACAGGCCGACGCGCCAAAGATCCATCTGCCGATCCTGATCCAGCATGGCGAAGCCGACCGGCTGACCGCGCCGGCCGGATCGCGTTATCTGTTCGCCAATGTCGCGTCGAAGGACAAGCGCATCGAAATCTATCCCGGCCTGTTCCACGAAATCTATAACGAGCCCGAACGCGACGCCGTCCTCAACGACCTCATCGGCTGGTTCGACGCGCATGTGAAAGGCACGCCCGCCGCATGAGAATCCTGCTCGTCCTGATCTTCGCGCCGCTGATCGCACTCGCGCTGATGTATTTCATCTTCCCCGGCCGCCTCGTCGCAATCGGGCGGGCCTTGCTGCGCCGGCGCGGCGGGACGGTGCAGAAGAGCGTCGTCGTCGACGGCCGCACCTGGCCCTATCTGGAGGGCGGCGATCCGTCGAAGCGGCTGCTGCTGCTCGTCCACGGCTTTGCGGGCGACAAGGATAATTGGTCGATGATCGCGCCGTACCTCACGCGCGACTATCATGTCATCGCGCCCGACCTGCCGGGGTTCGGCGAGAATGAACGCAACCCCGACCTCGCTTATGACCTGCAGGCGCAAACCGCGCGGTTGAAGGCCTTTGCCGATACGCTCGGCCTCCAGCGCCCGCACGTCGCGGGCAACAGCATGGGTGGCTGGATCGCGCTGCGCTATGCGATCGACCATCCCGCCGCGCTCGCCAGCCTGATCCTGCTCGACAATGCGGGCGTCAATGGCGCGAACGAAAGCGAGCTTCAGAAACAGGCGGCGGACGAGGATTATAATCCGCTCATCCTCGCCAGCCTGGAGGATGCCGACCGGCTGGTCGCGATGGTCGTCCATAAGCCGCCCTTCATTCCTGCGCGGCTGAAGCCCGTGCTCTACGCCGACGGCCTCAAATATCGCGACCAGCTCGACAAGATCTTCTGGATCATCGCGACCGAGGGGCGCGACCATCCGCTCAACGGCCGGCTTGGCGAAGTGAAGGTGCCGACGCTGATCATCTGGGGCCGCCACGACCAGTTGCTCGACGTCAGCTGCGTCCCCGTCCTCGAAGCGGGGATCGCGGGGAGCGAGAGCCATATCTTCGAACATGTCGGCCATGTCCCGATGATCGAGGATCCGAAAGCGACCGCCGCGGTGATGAAGGGCTTTCTTGCCAAGCATTGAAATGCGCGTCAGTCTCTCCCGAAAATAGGGAGAGTGGGATGCGGTTGAAGGTGGGGCTGCTCGGCGGGGGCAGCTGGGGGACGACGGTCGCCTCGGTGGTGTCGCGCAACGCGCCGATCACGCTGTGGGCACGCGACGCTGAAACCGTCGACGGCATCAATGCCGACAACGAGAACCACAAATATCTGCCGGGGATCAAGCTGCCGCCGGCACTCCGCGCGACGAACGACCTCGCTGAAGTCGTTGCGGGATCCGACGTGCTTGTCATGGGCGTGCCGTCGCACAGCTTCCGCGCCGTGCTCGAAGAGGCGCGAAATCATCTGCGCCCCTGGGTGCCGGTGATCAGCCTCACCAAGGGGCTCGAACTGTCCTCGGGCAAACGCATGACCGAGCTGATCGAGGAAGTGCTGCCCGGCCATCCCGTCGGCGTGCTCACCGGGCCGAACCTTGCGCGCGAAATCATGACGGGGCAGGCGGCGGCGAGCGTGCTGTCGATGGAGGACGAAATCGTCGTGCGCGCGCTGCAGCCTGTGTTCCATTCGGGGTTGTTCCGCGTCTACACCAACACCGACCTGCTCGGCTGCGAGCTCGGCGGGGTGCTCAAGAATATCATCGCGATCGCGGTCGGCATGGGCGACGGGCTGGGTGCGGGGGACAACACGCGCTCGGCGCTGATGACGCGCGGGCTTTCGGAAATCACGCGGCTCGGCGTCGCGATGGGCGGGCGGGCGGAGACTTTTGCCGGACTCACCGGCATGGGCGACCTCATCGCCACCTGCACCAGTCCGCTGTCGCGCAACCGCCACGTCGGGGTCGAACTCGGCAAGGGGCGCCCGATCGACGAGATCATCGCGGGCATGAACATGGTCGCCGAGGGGGTGAAGAGCGCCCCGACGGTGATCGCGCTCGCCGAACGCTACGGCCTCGACATGCCGATCGCGCGCGATGTGTATGATGTGACGCAAGGCAAACGCAGCGCGCAGGACGTGTTTCGCGGGCTGCTCCGTTCGGCGGTCGGCGACGAAGCGCACCCGGGTTGAGCCATTCCGCCGCCAACCGTGCCGAAACTCCGTTAAGCCGGGAAGAAAAGTGCCGCGCGCTTCGTTGACTCCCCTGACCGCCCCGCAAAGGGCGGACAATCAGGAGATGGACAATGAAAAAATGGACCACCCTCGCTATTCTTGTGGCTCTCCCCGCGACCGCTGCGGTGGCAGCCGTTCCCTACGGCGCGCAGCCCCCGGGATTCGAAGCGCCGCACATCCGCACCAGCCCCATCGCGGGCGTGGTGAACCAGCAATGGTATAATTACAAAGCCGATATTCTCGAGGCGGAGAAGGAGCTGACCAGCGACCTTCGCCATTCGACCGACCGCGAAGACCGCTGGGACGCGTGGGATGAATGGGAAAACGAGGTTGTCGACGCCGACAAGGATTATGTGAAGGAAATGCGCAAGAAAGGCTATCGGACCGGCCGCGTGACGGTCGGCGGCTAAGCGTTGTCGAGTTCCCCGGAGCCTTGCTCTGGGTCGCAGGGAAGGGCGGGTGTCATGGGGCACCCGCCCTTTCTTGTGTCAGGACTTGGCCTCGGCCAGCAGCGCCTTGGCCTCGGCGCCCTGCCAATCGATCGCGCCCACGACGCGCCAGATCTCGCGGCCTTCCGCGTCATAGTAGATGCTCGTCGGTAGCGCGCTGTTGGCGGCGTCGAGCAGGCCGTTTTGCGGATCGATATAGGGTTGCAGGACCTTCAGCCCTGCCTTCTGGAACCAGGGGTCGACGATTTCGGCGCCTTGCAAATCCTGCGCGACGGCAATCACCGTCATCCGTTCGGCGCTTTTTGCTGCCAAGGCATCGAGTGTCGGCATCTCGGCGACGCACGGCGCACACCAGGTCGCCCAGAGGTTGACGAGCAAAGGCTTGCCGCGGAAGCTCGCCAGCGTCACCGCCGCATCGTCGGGCCCGCGAAACGCCGCGGTCGGCGCGGCTTCGCCGTTGTGGCTGCGATCGACCATATATTCGAACTTGCCGACGCCCTTCGCTTGGCCCGCCGAAACATTTGCTTGGCCTTGCGCCGCTTGCTCGCCCGCCTGCTTTTCCCTATCGCAGCCCGCGATCGATCCGGCCAGAAGAACGGCGAGGATCGCAAGATACGGGCTTGGAACGCGGCGAATGACGACTTCTCCTGACAGCAACAGCATGTGGGGCGGCCGCTTCGGTGGCGGACCCGCGGCGATCATGCAAGAGATTAACGCCTCGATCCCCGTCGACAAGCGTCTGTGGGAAGAGGATATCGCCGCGAGCCGCGCGCACGCGACGATGCTGGGCGCCGCAGGCATCATCGGTGCCGACGATGCGGTTCAAATCGACCGCGGTCTCGCGCAGATCGCCGACGAATTTGCCGCGAACGGCGTACCGGTCGACCTCGCGCTCGAAGATATCCACATGACCGTCGAATCGCGGCTGAAGGAATTGGTAGGTGAGGCCGCCGGGCGTCTTCACACCGCGCGCTCGCGTAACGACCAGGTCGCGACCGATTTCCGTCTGTGGACGCGCACCGCGTGTGAGCGCATCGATGCCGGGCTCGCCGCGATCCAGACCGCGCTGCTCGCGCGCGCCGAGGAACATGCGGACAGCATCATGCCCGGCTTCACGCATCTGCAGGTCGCGCAGCCGGTGACGCTCGGGCATCATCTGCTCGCTTATGTCGAAATGTTCGGGCGCGACCGTTCGCGCTTCGCCGACGCGCGCCGCCGCCTCAACGAATCGCCGCTCGGTGCCGCCGCGCTCGCGGGCACCGGCTTTCCGGTCGACCGCCACGCGACCGCCGCAGCGCTCGGTTTCGACCGGCCGATGGCGAACAGCATCGACGCCGTTTCGGACCGCGACTTTGCGCTCGAATTCTGCGCCTCGGCGTCGATCGCTGCGATCCACCTGTCGCGCCTCGCCGAAGAGATTGTGATCTGGGCCAGCCAGCCCTTCGGTTTCATCAGCCTGCCTGACGCCTGGTCGACGGGCAGCTCGATCATGCCGCAAAAACGCAACCCGGACGCCGCCGAACTGGTGCGCGGGCGCGCCGGCCTGCTGCTCGGCGCCTTCCAGCGGCTCAGCGTGATCGTGAAGGGCCTGCCGCTCACCTATTCGAAGGATCTGCAGGACGACAAGGAAACCGTCTTCGGCGCCTTCGACGCGCTCGCGCTGTCGCTCGCCGCGATGACCGGCATGGTCGAAACGCTGACCTTCCGCACCGACCGTATGCGCGCGCTCGCCGCCTCGGGCTATTCGACTGCGACTGACCTCGCCGACTGGCTGGTGCGCGAGGCGGGACTGCCGTTCCGCGAGGCGCATCATGTCGTCGGTTCGTGCGTGAAGCGCGCTGAGGAACTGGGCGTCGAGCTGTCGGCCTTGCCTGCTGCGGACGCCGCCGCGATCCACGCCGCGGTCACCCCCGACGTGCTCGCGGCGCTGACCGTCGAGGCATCGGTCGCCAGCCGTACCAGCTATGGCGGGACGGCGCCCGAACGGGTAAGGCAGGCCATCGCCGCGGCCCGCGCGGCGCTCGAAGGAACGATGTGATGGCGACGAACCGCCTCATCCTGATTGGCATAACCGCCACCGCGCTGCTCGGTGCGTGCGGCAGCAGAGAAGATCTGAAGCCCGTGGCTGGCCAGCCTGCCCCGGTCATTCCCGTCGGCGCGACCCGCGCCCCGACTACGGAGGAGCTTACGACGCCTGACGCGCAGGCCCGGCCCGCGCGCAGCGACGAACTTCTCAAACGGTCCGAACAACGCGAAGCCGACGATTTTGACTTGCCGCCTCCGGGCTGAGCCTCAGGACTTTACCAATGAATCATTTTGAAATTCGGGACGGCGTGATGCACGCCGAAGACATTCCGCTGCCACGCATTGCCGAAGAAATCGGCACCCCCGTCTATGTCTATTCGCGCGCGACGCTCGAACGTCATGCGCAGGCGTTTCGCGACGGGCTCAAGGACGTGCCGAAGAAGCACCTCGCCTTTGCGATCAAGTGCAACCCCAACCTCGGCGTGCTGCGTGTGCTCGCGCGGCAGGGTTATGGCGCCGACGTCGTGTCTGGCGGAGAGCTCGAACGCGCGCTCGCGGCGGGCATGGCGCCTGAGGACATCGTCTTTTCGGGCGTCGGCAAGACGCGCGCCGAACTGGCGCAGGGGCTCGACCGCCGCATCGGCCAGTTCAACATCGAGCATGAGCCCGAGGGTGTCGCGCTCGCCGAGATCGCGCTCGCGAAGGAAATGACCGCGCCCGCGGTGCTCCGCGTCAATCCCGACGTCGACGCGGGCACCCACGCCAAGATTTCGACCGGCAAGGCCGAGAACAAGTTCGGCGTCGGCATCGACGTCGCGCCCGATATCTTCGCCCGGCTTGCGGCGCTGCCGGGGCTCAACATGCGCGGCATCGCGGTCCATATCGGCAGCCAGCTCACCAGCCTCGCGCCGCTCGAAGCAGCGTTCGAACGCGTCGGGCAGCTGGTCGCTGAACTCCGCGCCGCAGGGCACAGCATCACGCATGTCGATCTCGGCGGCGGGCTCGGTGTGCCGTACAAGGCCGACGACAATCCGCCGTCGCCAGCCGAATATGGCGCGATGGTCGCGCGCGTGACAAAGGACTGGGACGTTACGCTGATGTTCGAACCCGGACGCGTCATCGCGGGCAACACCGGGGTGCTGCTGACCGAGGTGCTGTGGGTCAAGCCCGGCGCGACCAACCCGTTCGTGATCGTCGACGCCGCGATGAACGACCTCGCGCGTCCGGCGCTCTACGACGCCTATCACGACTTCGTTGCCGTCAAGCCGAGCGGCGAGACGATGACCGCGTCGATCGTCGGCCCGGTGTGCGAAACCGGCGACACCTTCGCGCGCGACCGCGTCACCGACGAAGTCGCCCCCGGCGACCTTGCGGTTTTCCGGACTGCTGGCGCCTATGGTGCAACGATGGCCTCGACCTACAACAGCCGCAGCCTCGTTCCCGAGGTGCTCGTCGACGGCGATCGCTATGCCGTGGTCGCCGACCGGATCACGGCAGGCACGATCATGGCCGCCGAGCGCGTGCCCGACTGGATCGACTGACGTGGAGCAGCTTCCCATCTTCCTCAACCTTCGCGGCCGCACGGTCGTGCTGGTCGGGGAGGGGGAAGCCGCCGATGCCAAGGCGCGGCTGATCGTCCGCGCGGGCGGGCGGATCGTGCCGGAGTGGGAGGAGGGGGCTGCAATCGCCTTCGTCGCACTCGACGATGGCGAACAGGCCCGCGCCGCGGCGCGGGCGCTCCGCGCGCGCGGCCTGCTTGTCAACGTCGTCGACCGCCCCGATCTTTGCGATTTCACCACCCCCGCGATCGTCGACCGGGCGCCGGTGACGATCGCGATCGGGACGGGTGGCGCGTCGGCGGGTCTCGCCAAGGCCGTCCGCCAGCGCATCGAGGCCTTGCTTCCCGCCCGGCTCGGCGCGCTCGCCTCGGCGCTCCACGCCGCACGCGACGCGATGAAAGCGTGCTGGCCCGCCGCCGCCGATCGTCGCCGGGCGATCGACGCTGCGCTGTCGAGTGGTGGCGCGCTCGACCCGCTCGCGCCCGATGCGGCCGACGGGGTCGAAAGCTGGCTGGCGAGCGCGGGCTCGATCCAGCCCTCACGCGTCGAAACCATCACGCTGGCCAGCGCCGACCCCGACGACCTCACCCTGCGCGCAGCACGCTTGCTCGGCGAAGCCGATCATATCTTCCACGCGGCGAGCGTGCCCGCCGCCATCCTCGACCGCGCCCGCGCCGACGCCGCGCGCCACATCGCCGATGCGCCCCCCGGCGATCCGCCGCCCGGCCTGTCGCTCTGGCTTTCGCGATGACGAACAGGGCGCACCCGCTCTACGCCGCGATGGAACCGACGATCTTCGAGCATATGTCAGGGCTCGCGCGGGCGCATGACGCGATCAACCTCGGGCAGGGTTTTCCCGACGAGCCGTCGCATCCCGACATGATCGCCGCCGCGGCGCGCGCGCTCGCCGAAAAGTCGAACCAATATCCGCCGGCGTTTGGGCTACCCGAATTGCGCGACGCGATCTGCGGCTTTTACGCGCGGCGACAGGGCCTCGCTCTGTCGCGCGAGCAGGTGATCGTCACGTCGGGCGCGACCGAAGCGCTGGCCGCAGCCATCCTCACCTTCGTCGCGCCGGGCGACGAGGTGATCCTGTTCCAGCCCGCCTATGACAGCTATGCGCCGATGGTGCGCCGCGCCGGCGGTGCCCCGGTTTCGATCGCGCTAACCCCGCCTCACTGGCGCTACGACGCCGAAGGGCTCGCCGCAGCCATCACGCCGCGCACCCGCGTGCTGATCCTCAACGATCCGCTCAATCCCGCCGGCACCGTCGCCAGCGAATCCGAACTCGCGATGATTGCTGACGCCTGCGTTCTCCAAGACCTCGTCGCGATCTGCGACGAGGTTTGGGAGGATGTCCGCTTCGACGGCACGCAGCACCGTTCGCTGATGTCCTTCCCGGGCATGGCCGACCGCGCGGTGAAGATCGGCTCGGCGGGCAAGATTTTCGGGCTGACCGGCTGGAAAACCGGGTGGCTATGCGCCGCGCCCGCGATGGCGACCGCACTCGGCCGCGCGCACCAGTTCCTGACCTTCACGACGCCGCCCGCGCTGCAATGGGCGGTGGCGGAAGGGCTGGACCGTCCAGATACATGGTTCGCGGAGCAGCGCCAGCGCTGGTCCGCATCGCGTCGGCGCCTCGGCGACGCACTGGCGGCGGCAGGTTTCACTGTCCTGCCGAACGCCGCGACCTGGTTCCTGTGCATCGACCTCGCCGCGTCGGGGATTGACCTTTCTGACCGCGAGTTCAGCGAACGCGCGGTGCGCGAAGCGGGGGTCGCATCGATCCCCGTCTCGGCGCTGTTCGAGGGCGAGGGCCCGCGCCACATCCTGCGCCTCTGCTTCGCCAAGGACAGCGCCGTGCTCGACGAGGCGGTGGCGCGCCTCGCGGCCTTTCGCGACAAGTTGCGCGCCGAGAACGCCTAAGGCGCGATCGCCAGCCCGTCGCCATTCTTCCCCGCCGCGATCCGGCGCAGCACTTCGCCGCTAGCGACATCGATTTCGGCTACCTTGTCGTGCCCGGTCTCGGCCGCATAGAGCCGCTTCGAGTCTGCGCTGAACAGCAAGGTGACCTGCCCCTTGGCCGCCTCGCCCGACACCTTGATCGTCCGCACCAGCGCGCGCGTTTCGGCGTTGAACAGACTGATTGTGCCGCTCGCGATATTGCTCGTCGCAACCAGCTTGCCGTCGGGGCTCGCCAGCACGCGGATCGCGACCGGGTCGACCGGCCGCTCGGCGATCTTCTTGCCAGTCCTGGTATCCCAGATCGACACGCGCGGCGCATCGAGGTCGCCGACCCACAACTCGCGCCCGCGCTTGGTCAGCGCCAGCCCCTCGGGCTTGCCGCCGATGGTCAGGTCGCGCCGCTTCTTCGCGGTTTTCAGGTCGATCACGCTCACCGTCCCCGCCGCGATATTCGCGGTGTAGGCGGTGCGGTTGTCGGGCGCGACGACGATCATATGCGTGCCCTTCTGCCCGGTCGAAATCGACGTCAGCTTGCCATCGGGCGCGACCACCGCGACCGACTCGCTGCCCTCGGTCGTCGCGACCAGCCGCCCGTCGGACAGCCAGAGCAGCCCGTGCGGTCGCTGGTTGGGGCTGAGGTCGATCGTCCGCACCTTGGTCCGGTTCGCGACGTCGAATATGTCGATCGTCGTGCTGCCATAAGCGACGACCGCGGCCTGCTTGCCGTCGGGCGAGATCGCGATCTCGTGCGGCATCTTGCCCGTCGGCAGCCGTGCCAGCTCCTCCCCCGACGCCAGCGCGATGACGCTCAGCGTATCCTCGGCCTTGTTGCCGACGAGCAGGGTTTCGGCGCTCGCGGGCGCGGCGAGCAACAGCGTACAAAGGACGGCGGCGATGGTGCGGCGCATGATGGGTCTCCCGGTTTTGAGCCCGCACCCTATCCCCGGCGCACGCCGCCGCAACCCCGCTTCGACCAGCGACATGGCGCTGATTACGATAAGTTAACTGGGAACCGCGCCCGCGCCTTCTTAGCCCTGTGTCCGGCGGCAGGTCGCGCCGCCGGTCAAGGACAGGAGGGGGAATATGGGTCTGCCAACCATCGATATCGAGGCGCTGCCTTTGCTCGACACTGCGGTCGGATTGTTCGGTTCTCTGATGGGTGAAAGCGCCTCGTCGGGGCCGTCGGTGTTCGAACTCGCCGTCGCGATCGCGATGATCGTCTACGATTAAGCTGCGGCGGGAACGGCGGGCGCCACCAACCCGGCGCCCGCCGTTCCCAGCGCGTTTCGAGGGTGCCCGTCATGACGTCGCGTCACGATCATTTCCCCCGCGCCGATGCCGCGCGCCGCCTCGCGATGCGCCTCGAGGTCGCGCACGTCGAGGCTGCGTGGAGAGCGGCTGACACCGCCCCCGACGGGCTGCTGACCGCGATCGCGGTGCTCGCCGACGCCCCCGCCGACGTCGCAATCGCGTGCTTGCTTCCGTGGCTTGCCGATACCCATTGGCTTTGCGGCCGACTCGATGCGGCGCTGGCGTTGCTCGCCGCCGATCCCTTCACGCGCCCACCGCTGCGGATGGTCGGCGGCGGCGATGGCGGTCCCGGCGGGCTTGTCCTCGCCGATTGCGGCGCGGTCCGCCTGACGCTTCAGCTGCGGCCGTTCACGGCGAACAGCGCCGCGGGCACCGCTGTCTTCGTCCCCGGCCGCGCGGCGATCCATGTGCTCGACGGTGGCGGCGCAGAACTTCGCGCACATACCGTCGCGGTCAGCGCGGCCGAGGAAGCCGGCGGATTCACCGCGAAAGACGCTGCCCCATGCCAAACCCAGCCGCCGCGCCCGCTGCGGACGGGCGAGACGCTGATCCTCGACACCGCGCGCCAAAGCTTCACGCTTCAGGGCGCCGGCCGCGACATCCTCTTCCTCGGAGTCACCGTCCAGCCGCCCTCATGCCTCCCGATCCGCGCCTATGACATCGAAAGCGGCCGCCTGACCCATGTCAGCGCCTCGCGCCGCGACAGCAGCTTTCGCCAGATGGCGCTCACGCTGCTCCGCCAGCTCGGCCGCACCGACGCCGCGCCGCTGTTCGTCGCCGAGACGGCAAGCGAGGATTTCGCCGCGCGCTGGAACGCGATGCGCGAACTCGTCGCGCTCGACCCTGCGATGGCGCTTCCGCACCTCGCCGCGATGGCGGCGCATGATCCGCATCCTGAGGCTCGCCGCGCCGCCGCGGCGACGCACGCGCTCATCTTCCTGCCTTCCGGTGAGACGGGGCGGGAGGGGGGTGGAGGGCCGGGGCCTTGCACAAGCTTGGCGCCCTCCACCCTTAAATCTTCCGGCAAACCGGCGCCCCGCCCGAAGGAGCCTGCGCCATGCCCCGCCTGATCGACCCACCCGCAGGCTCCACGCTGGGTATCGAGGAGGTGACAGCACGCCTCGACGAAAGCGGCGTCGACCTCACCGACGAGGCGAGCATCGCGCGCTGCACCGACCTCCTCGCCGGCCTTGGGCGCAACCCCGACTTCCTCGCCGACCGCGTCATCGCCGCGCTCAAGGCAAGCTACACCGATCAGCTCGAGCTCAACCGCTACACCGCGCAGGTCTTCCTCCTCCATCGCAGCGCGCGCGGCTTCTACCTCCGCGCCAATATGTGGCCGTCCGCGCGCGATGCCGCTTTCACCGCGAGCGGCGCCGCGCCCTTCTCCTACGGCGTCCCGCACGACCACAATTTCCACTTTCTCACCGCGGGCTATTTCGGCCCCGGCTATATCAGCGACTATTATGACTATGACCCCGAAACCGTCGACGGCCGTTTGGGCGAGCCGCTGGACCTCAAATTCGCCGAGCGCAGCCAACTCGATGAGGGCAAGATGCTCCTCTACCGCGCCCACCGCGACATCCACAGCCAGCTCCCGCCGGAAAGCCTCTCGGTCAGCCTCAACATCATGGATGAGGGTGAGCACGTCCCCTGGCGCGACCAATATATCGTCGACTTGGAGCACGGCACGATCGCCAAGCGCCCGACGCTGACCAGCAGCGAAATGCTGCTCCGCTGCGCGGTACATTTGACCGAGAATGGGCGTGATGTCGCGGAGCAGTTCGCCAAGGCGCATCCGGTGCCGCGGGTGCGGGCGAATGCGATTGGGGCGCTCGCTGCCGTATCGGTAGAACCTGGCGCGGTGCTGGAGCGCGGAATGCATGACGCTGACGCGCGCGTTCGCGACGATTGTCGGCGCTGGCTGGCGCTGTAGCTTCCCCTGCTGACAGCGCGGCTTTCGGCTGCTAGGGCGCGGCGCATGACCACTCCGCTTTCGCATATTCGCAACTTTTCGATCATCGCGCACATCGACCATGGCAAGTCGACGCTCGCCGACCGGCTCATCCAGTTCACGGGCGGGCTGACTGCGCGCGAGATGTCGGCGCAAGTCCTTGATAATATGGACATCGAGAAGGAGCGCGGGATCACGATCAAGGCGCAGACGGTGCGCCTGTCGTACAAGGCGCACGACGGCGAGACGTATGAGCTCAACCTGATGGACACGCCCGGCCACGTCGACTTCGCTTATGAAGTGTCGCGGTCGCTCGCGGCGTGTGAGGGCGCGTTGCTCGTCGTCGACGCGGCGCAGGGGGTCGAGGCGCAGACGCTCGCGAACGTCTATCAGTCGATCGAGCATGACCATGAGATCGTGCCGGTGATCAACAAGATCGACCTGCCCGCGGCCGACGTCGACAAGGTGAAGGCCGAGATCGAAGACATCATCGGGCTGCCCGCCGACGACGCGGTGCTCGCGTCCGCCAAGGCCGGCATCGGCATCGAGGAAGCGCTGGAAGCGATCGTCACGCGCATCCCGCCGCCGAAGGGCGACGCGACCGCGCCGCTCGTCGCGATGCTCGTCGACAGCTGGTACGACCCCTATCTGGGCGTCGTCATCCTGATCCGCGTGATCGACGGCGTGCTCAAAAAAGGCCAGCAGATCAAGTTCATGCAGGCGGGCACCACCCATCTGATCGACCGCGTCGGCTGTTTCACGCCGAAGATCGAGCAGCTCAGCGAGCTCGGCCCCGGCGAGATCGGCTTTATCACGGCACAGATCAAGGACGTCGCGCAGGCGCGCGTCGGCGACACCGTCACCGACGCCAAAAAGCCCGCGGCCAAGGCGCTTCCGGGGTTCAAGGAAGTCCAGCCCGTCGTCTTTTGCGGCATGTTCCCGACCGACGCGAACGACTTCGAAAAGCTCCGCGAAAGCATCCAGAAGCTGCGCCTCAACGACGCGAGCTTCTCGTTCGAGATGGAAAGCTCGGCTGCGCTGGGTTTCGGCTTCCGCTGCGGCTTCCTCGGCCTGCTCCACCTCGAGATCATCCAGGAGCGGCTGACGCGCGAGTACGACCTCGACCTGATCACCACCGCGCCGTCGGTGGTTTACAAGCTGAAGCTCGGCCACACCAAGAATGAGGCGGCGAAGGAGATCGAGCTCCACAACCCCGCCGACATGCCCGACCCGAACCGCATCGACGAGATCGAGGAACCGTGGATCGAGGCGGTGATTTACGTGCCCGACGAATATCTCGGCCCGATCCTGAAGCTGTGCCAGGACCGGCGCGGGGTGCAGAAGAATTTGACCTATGTGGGCGGCCGCGCGCAGATCACCTATGAACTGCCGCTCAACGAAGTCGTGTTCGATTTCTACGACCGGCTGAAGAGCATCAGCCGCGGTTACGCCAGCTTCGACTATCACCAGATCGGCCACCGCCCCGGCGACCTCGTCAAGATGAGCATCCTCGTCAACAACGAGCCGGTCGACGCGCTGAGCATGATCGTCCACCGCGGCACCGCCGAAACGCGCGGCCGCGGCATGTGCGAGCGGCTGAAGGACCTGATCCCGCGCCACATGTTCAAGATCCCGATCCAGGCCGCGATCGGCGGCAAGGTGATCGCCCGCGAAACCATCGCCGCGCTGCGCAAGGACGTGACCGCCAAATGCTATGGCGGCGACGCGACCCGCAAGAAGAAGCTGCTGGAAAAGCAGAAAGAGGGCAAAAAGCGGATGCGGGAGTACGGGAATGTGAACATTCCGCAGGAGGCATTTATTGCCGCGCTCCGGATGGGTGACGACGCCTGATCGGCTTCGCGACTGACGCGTAAAGAAAAGAACTGATTCAATCAGGTGGCGCTGCGGGGCAGCGTCGGCCTGCTTGTCTGCGCGCGCGATTTCGAAATCCACTAGTGCGGCGATGACGTCGGTCGCCTTGCCGCCCGATCCCACGCCGTTCCGCAAGTTGCAACACAGCGTCGCGTTCAGCCGGACTAATCGCCGTGCGACATGCTGCCATATGGGCGCGGTCAATAATGACAAAAAAGGACAGATTAATGAAGCTTTCCGCTCTCCCCTCGCTGGCGGTCGTCACCGCCCTCGCCATCGCAGCGCCGGCAGCAGCCGAGCCGTTCAAGGGGCCGTACGTCGGCGCCCAGGCCGGCATGGTGCATAACAAGGTCGGTACGATCGACGCCGACGTCGGTTCGGTCACCGTCAACGATTCGAAGGACGCCTTCACCGCTGGCATATTCGCGGGTTACAACATTCAGCCGATCGCCCGCATCGTCGTGTCGCCCGAAGCTGGCTTCAACCTTGGCACCAGCGATGCGATGTCGCGCAAGGGCGCGACGACGATCGGGGCGATCAATCCGCGCTATTCGTTCGATCTCGGTCTGCGCGCCGGCTATCTGATCGACGACAGCTCGCTGATCTATGCGCGTGGCGGCTATGAAAATCTCAACGCGACGGTCCATGCCCTCGACGGCAAGGTTCCGGTTCGCGATCGCGACACCTTCGACGGCTGGTCGATCGGCGGCGGATATGAGCGCGTGATCACTGGCGGTATCTCGGCGCGCGTCGAATATCGCTACAGCGACCTCGGCGGCAGCGACGGCAAGTTCGACCGTCACCAAGCGCTGCTGGGCGTCGCATACAACTTCTGAGAAAAACTAAACCTTTCGAAGACAAGGCACGGGCGCATCGGTGGGTGCGCCCGTTCGCTTGTATGCTTTGAGCTATTCTATCGGGTCGTTGCCCAGACGCGGCTGACTCCCTACCTGCCGTCCCTGTTTTAAGTCCGACCGGAAAGGCGATGGGCGGTGCTCGATCTCGATGATCTGGCTATTTTTGTGGAAATTGCAGACGCGGGCGGTGTGTCTCCGGCGGCCCGGCGGCTTGGGGTTTCCAAATCGATCGTCAGTCGCCGGCTCTCTCGGCTCGAGCGCGAACTGGGCGTCCAGCTTCTGGCCCGAACGACGCGCGGTGCCGCGTTGACCGAGGCTGGGAGCACATTTCGCGACCACGCGGCGCGGATCGGCGCAGAAATGGATATGGCGCGCGAGGTGATGGTGCCGGTGGGTGATCTGCGTGGCCGACTCCGCCTCGCGGTGCCGCTTGCTTATGGAACGACCCATCTTGCGCCGATCCTCGCCGAATTGGCGCGCCGACACCCCGCGCTCCAGGTTCAAACAGTCTATAGTGAGGATTTCGTCGATCTCGTGGGCGAGGGTTTCGATGCCGCGATCCGTATCGGCCATCTGGCGGATTCGACCCTCATCGCGCGGCGCGTGGGGTCGGTGCGGCCGCTGCTTGTGGCAAGTCCCGCCTATATCGATGCGCATGGTGCGCCGAGAACGCCTGCCGAGATTGTGGATCATGAGGCGCTGATGCAGGGTACCGAAAGCTGGCGTTTTATGATGAAGACCGAACTGGTGTCGGTTCATCCGCAGGGACGTTTCAAAACGGCCAATGCCTTCGCGCTTGCCGAGGCGGCGAAAGCAGGCATCGGCATCGCCTATTTGCCCGATTCGGTGGTTGGGGAGGAGATAGCTTCGGGAGATCTTCACGTGATCATGCCGAATTACCCCCCGGCGGAGACCGGCATTCACGTCGTGCGGCCTGCTGGCTTTCAAGCTCCGCGCAAGGTCCGCATCCTCATTGACATATTGCTGGAGTATTTGGGCAAGTCGAAAAACCCACCGAAACTTGCGTTTCCTGGCGGAGAGTAACGTGATGCCCATACCCAGACGCCGCCCCGTGTCAGGGTCGGGGCGACGAAGGGGAGAGAAACGGGGGTGCGCCGGCGTCTACATCTCGATGGTGATGCGAATCTTCGACGGGGTGGTGCCGGCGGCGTGCGCAAGTTCGGCGCGCATGCGCGTGACGAGATCGGAGAGATGGTCGCTGCCCGGCGCGCTGTCGCGGCTCAGCAACTCGGTGGGCGAGGTACCGAGCAATGCGGCGAGTTCGTGCAGCCGCGCGAGCCGCGGGCGCGAGCGGCCCTGTTCCCAATAGCAGATCGAGGTGACGGTGACGCCGAGGCGGTCGGCGAGGTCGGTCTTGCTGAACCCCCGCGCCCTGCGCAGCCGCGCGAGCCGTTCGCCGAGCACTTCGAAGCTCGCGTTCCCTGCGGTGTCCTCTAGCGGAGCATGGATCATCGACCTGCAACCTTTCAGACTTCGATCTGCAACAATTACCAAGTTAAGGTCGGGTGGGCTTTCAACATTTCACCGATTTGGGGCGGCGAATTTACGCAGTCCGATATGCGTAGTCCGATAGGCGTAGTGCGATGAATCGGCGGACGGATTGCGGGTGGCGCACGGCGCTACTATCGTACGCCGACTGGGAGGTCGCCGATGACCGGAACGGACAGGCAGGTGCGGTTGGCGCCGCGGATCGAGGATGTCGCGGTGCATTGCGCGCTGAACGACGGGACCGCAGTGTGCCTCCGCACGATCACCCCCGACGACGCGCCGCTGATCCGCGAGGGGATCGCCAAGCTGTCGGCCGAATCGCGCTATTTGCGCTTTTTCTCGCCCGCGCCGGTGTTGCCCGATGCGGTGGTCGCGCGGCTCGCCGATGTCGACGGGCACGACCATATCGCATGGGGCGCGATCTGCAGCGACTGCCCGGGACGGCCGCCGATCGGCGCGGTGCATGCGGTGCGGCACTGCCACGATGGGCCGGTGGGCGAATTTTCGGTGGCGGTGCTCGACGAGTTTCAGGGGCAGGGGCTGGCGCGGATGATGACCGCGGCGCTGCTCGTCCATTGCCGCGCCGAGGGGCTGGACGTGCTCGACGTGCATATGCTGTCCGAAAATGCCGCGGCGAAGCGGCTGGTGAAGTCGATGGGTGCGGCGTGGGCGAGCGAGTCGGCGGGGGTGGCCGAATATCGGCTCGACGTCACGGCGGCGATTGAGGCGCTGCGCGCCGATGGCGAAGCGCCGGGAGTGCAGGACGTGCTGCGGACGCTGGAGCAGGCGAACGGGGTCGCGGACTAGTCCCTCCCGCCGCCCTGGGTCGCTGGGGACAGCGGGAGGGTGGTCCGTGAAATGGTTCGCTGAAAGCGAGTTCCCGTCCCATTTAGGGTCAATATCGTCGATCGCGGCGCGCTGCGGTGATTGAGATCACAGGGCCCGGGAAAATATATCGCTCACGATAAAGGGCGCCGGAATCGACCGGCGCCCTTCACCCTGCCATTTAGGGGAGGCAGCCCTTACTTCTTGGCGGGGTCGGCCGGCGTCGTGCCGCTGACTTCCGACGGGGCGATTTCGCCATTGTCGTCCATTGCGTTGGCCTTTTCCTCGCCCGCGGCTTCGACGGCGTCGGCCTTGGCTTCGGTGGCTTCCTTGGCCGGACCTTCGGGCATGGCGTCGGCCTGCTCGTCGATCACGTCGGCCTTGGCTTCGGCCTGATCCTCGACCTTGTCCGCGGCGGGGCTCTGGCAAGCGCCGAGAGCGAGGGCCGAAGTGGCGGCGAGGGTAATGAACATCTTGCGCATATCGAGTGACTCCCAAAGTTGACTCGGGGGCTTAACGCCGGGTGAACGAGAGAGTTGCAATGAAATCGTCATGATGCTGGAATTGTACCGCTTTTTCTTTCGGATAGCGGCGGTGGCTGCTCAGTCCTGCGGCTTGACCTTAACCCAGACTTGAACTGTCGCGGCAAATTTTCCGGGCGCGGGTGGGGTGACGTCGATCCGTTCGGCGGTAACGAGTTCGCCCGTCGCGAGGTTAAAGCTCGCCCAGGGTTTGGGCATGCGGCCGAAGCTCATCTTCTGGATCGGCTGGCCGGTGGCGGTGTTCATGATCGTTGCGGTGATACCCATGGCGCGCCGGTAGCGACCGGGGGCGGTCCGTGTCTACCTGCCGCGCAAAAAAAGAGGGCGCCCGAAGCGCCCTCTCTCATGTCTGGTCCGGTCCCGCGGTCCTCAGAATCGCTGTTGGCGCTCGTAGAGGTCGCGGTAGTGCTGGATGCGTGTCACGCGCAGCCCCGGCATGCCGCTGCGGTCGATCGACCGCTGCCAGCCGGCAAATTCCTCGAGGGTCAGCCCATAACGTTCGCACACTTCATCGACGGACAAGAGTCCACCGTTGACGGCTGCGACGACCTCGGCCTTGCGGCGAACGACCCAGCGGGTCGTCGACGGGGGCGGAAGCGTGTCCAGGGTCAGCGGTTCACCGAGGGGGCCGATGACCTGTGCGGGCCGGATTTTCTGATTCTCGATCATAGTCATTCCATATTTTCACCGTCGGGGGGGGATTTTTCCGACGGGTTTTGCTCTAAATCAGAGGGGCTCAACATCGGCTGAAATCCTCTGGTAAACAGGCTGTTCATAGTTTCCGGCGAGGCGTTCAGATCGTCCGACAAATCGAAGAAGCGAACGACACGCGGCGCTTTTTGTTCCGTCATGCGGGTGGCCCCGCAAAGAATATGGCGGAGCGCGTTAAGCGTCGCGGCATGCGATTCGCGGTGCGCCTGCGTCCGCAGCTCCCGGACGGTCGGCAGCATCGCCTGACGCGCGCTGGATACGGCCAGGATGATGTCGAAGCCGGGCTTTGACAATCGGGCAGCACCGGCAATGCGCGGCAGTTCGGACGGGGCGATGTTCATGCGACTCGTCTACGCGAGAGGAGCTAAGGTCCCGTAAATGCCCGTTTCAGAACCCGTTAGCGAAGCTTAATCCGCGTCAATATATTGACAGGTACGGCGGAAAAGCTGGTATTTTGGGATGCGAATCCCTAGATGGCGCCGACCATGATCGAGACGATTTCCTCTTCTGCCGGCCTCGCGCAGGCCGACTTTCAGCTCGCTTCGCCGCTGAAGGACCGCCGAATCGTCGTCGCGATGTCGGGCGGAGTCGATTCGAGTGTCGTCGCGGCGCTTGCCGCGCGCTCGGGCGCCGAGGTGATCGGCGTGACGCTTCAGCTTTACGATCATGGCGCCAAGGCGAAGCGCGTCGGCGCGTGTTGCGCCGGGCAGGACATCCGCGACGCACGCGCGGTCGCCGACCGGCTGGGCTTCGCGCATCACGTCTATGATCATGAGAGCCGCTTTCGCGACACGGTGATCGACCAGTTCGCCAACGAATATCTGAACGGGCGGACGCCGATCCCCTGCGTACGCTGTAACATGGGGGTGAAGTTCACCGACCTGTTCCGGCTGGCGAAGGAACTCGGCGCCGATTGCCTCGCGACGGGTCATTATGTGCGGCGCGTGATGGGGCCCGCCGGCGCCGAACTGCACCGCGCGGTCGATCCGGCGCGTGACCAGAGCTATTTCCTGTTCGCGACGACGCAGGACCAGCTCGACTTTCTGCGTTTCCCGCTCGGCGGCATCGAGAAGAGCGTCGTGCGCGAGATTGCGCGCGACCTCGGCCTCGGCGTCGCGGGCAAGCCCGACAGTCAGGACATCTGCTTCGTGCCCGACGGCGATTATGCGACGCTGGTCCGGAAGCTGCGGCCCGAGGCCGACGATCAGGGCGACATCGTCCATGTCGACGGTACCGTGCTCGGCGCGCACAAGGGGCTGATTCATTATACCGTCGGCCAGCGGCGCGGGATCGAGATCGGCGGACAGGCCGAGCCGCTTTACGTCGTCCGCCTCGATGCCGGCGCCAAGCAGGTGATCGTCGGCCCGCGCCGCGCGCTGGCCGTGGCCGGTGCGCGTCTGAGCGAGGCGAACTGGCTGGGTGCGGTCGACGGGCGCGATGTGATGGCGAAGGTGCGCAGCATGGCGAAGCCGGTGCCCGCGCGCGTCGAGGGCGAGCGGCTGGTCTTTGCCGAAGCCGAATATGGCGTCGCGCCGGGACAGGCGGCGGTGCTCTATGACGCGGCCGACAATTCGCGCGTGCTCGGCGGCGGCTGGATCGAAGAGACATTCGCCGCGGACGATCTTTAACCCGGAATAGATTGAACTTTCTTCCCCGATGCCGCAGCTTGTCGGCAACCAGGGAGAAGAGAGATGGTCAATTGGGTCTTGCGCGGCGCTGTCCTGCTGTGGGCGCTGTTCTTCGTCATCGTCGGGGCGCGTGGGTTATTCGATCCCGCGAGCTATAACGAGACCTTCGGCATTGTCGTCGAGGGCGTGGCGACGAATACGATCCGTGCCGACTTGTCGGCTTTCTTCCTTGTCGCGGCGGGCGCCGCCCTGATCGGTGCGCTGGTGCCGGGCTGGCTGCGCGCGTTGCTCGTTCCCGCCGCGCTTTATGGCACCGCGCTCGCGGGGCGCCTGTTCGGGATCGCGAGCGGCGACCTTATCAATTCGGGGATCGTCCAAGCGATGATCATCGAGGCGCTGACCGTGCTGCTGATGGTCGGCAGCTGGTGGGTCTTGTCGCGGCCGCAAGCGGGCGAGCCGATCGCAGGCGATGTCGCGCACTGAAATCGGCATGACGGCTTTCGACCGGTTGCGGACATGCTGCGAGATGCTACTTAGCCTCATAAACGTTTCCTCCGAAGGACTCCAAAGGCTTCGTTATCTCGGCGCGGGTATAATCTTTACTCTCGTTGGTATCTTCGTAGCTGTGTGGATCGTTGATGGACGGCCACCCACGCCAATGGCATGGCTGCTGTGCAGCGCAACGATTGGGATCGTGTGGGGTCTGAAAAGGCTGAGCAATAACGATTTAAATTGACGGCGTGCATGTCCGCTCCCTACCCCAAAGCGGACTCTGTCACAAATGGCGGATTTCCGTCGTTGCTTGTCTTTTTAACCATTTTGTGAGTAACTGCCCGCCGGGTCGCTTCTGTTTTCCTTTGGGTGGGGAGGGGGCATATGGCATCGAGTGATGACAAGAGGACAGCTTCGGAGAGGCGGTCGACCGACCGGCGCGTTACCGAAGATCCCGATTTTAAAGGACCGGATCGTCGCAAGGGCGACCGGCGGACGGGCAAGGATCGCCGCTCCGATTGAGCGCGGCGGCGTGCCGACAGGAGACGGAATTTGACTGAACCGCGCACGCCGGGTCTGAGCGTCGACATCGTGTCCGACGTGATGTGCCCGTGGTGCATCATCGGCTGGCTGAAGTTTCAGAAGGTCATGGCGCATTTCGAGGGGCGGCTGGATTTTCGTGTCCAGTGGCATCCGTTCGAACTCAATCCCGACATGCCGTCGGAAGGCGAAGATGCGGCGAGCCATGTCATGCGCAAATATGGCATCAGCGCCGAGCAGAGCCGCGCGAACAGTGGCAAGATGGCGGGGGTCGCCGCCGACCTCGGCTTTACTTTCAACCGCGGCCCGGATTTCCGGATGCGCAACAGTTTCGACGCACACCGCCTGCTGACCTGGGCGGGCGCGCTCGAAGAGCCCGAGCAGGTGGCCGCGACGGGCGTACAGACCGCGCTCAAGCTCGCGCTGGTCGCAGCGCATTTCACCGACAATCGCGATGTGAGCGATCATGCGGTGCTCGTCGATGTCGCCGCTTCGGTGGGGCTCGACCGCGATCGCGCGACCGCGATCCTGACGTCGGGCGAGTTCGGTGAGATGGTGCGCACCGAGGAAGCCTATTGGGCCGACCAGAATATCACCGGCGTGCCGGCGTTCATCCTCGGCGGCCGGATGCTGATCCCCGGTGCGCAAGATCCCGAGGTGTTCATTCGCGTGATCGAGACGAAGGTATTGGCCGCCGCCGCCTGAGGAACCGCCCCGGCGGCCACGCGTTTTCCGACCATCCTCTTTCAAGGAATTGGTCATGGCCGACGATCCCCGCAAAACCCAAGCAGACGCCCCAGCCGACGAAGCGCCCGAAGCCCGCAACCGCGAGCAGGATGATGAGGAGGCGCAGGCGCAGAGCGTCGCCGAAGCCGCGCGCCATGACCGGCCGCAGGAAGACAGCGACAAGGTGAGCAGCGGCGACGACAGCGACGATGTGCAGGATCTGGTCGATCATATGAACCAGATGGAACGGTCGGGAGTCATCGACATGGACGCCTACCGCGGCGAACGCAGCGACGACGATGAGGATGACGAATTGGGTCCCGGCGGGATCGAGGATGACGAACCGCGCGGTGCGCCGTAGACATCAATATGGCGCCGCACCGGTCGCGATTGCGTCGGCTTGTCCATCATAGCGGACCCGCCTCGTTGGGATTTCGCTAAACATCCGCCGATAAGATTGCCGGCATGTCCGGACCCGATTTTCACACTCCGCGGCGCCGCGCCGTTCGCCACCGCAAATCTGTTCGCTCGCGTCGGAGCACCACGTCGAACCTCTGGCTGGCGCCGCTGATGGCGGTCGCGTTCCTCTCGGCGTTGGCGGGTTTTCAGCGCATGCCGGGTGGAGCGGTCACCGATGCTGGCGATACAATCGGACTGTCCTTGATGGACAGAGCAGCACCCGCGACCAAGGATGCGCTGTCGGCGCGTTTCGCGCTCTGCCACAGCGGCGGCGGCAGCAATTGCGTCGTCGATGGCGACACCTTCTGGTTCGCGGGCGACAAATATCGCATCGCCGACATCGACACGCCCGAAACGCATCCGGCGCGCTGCGCGGAGGAGGCCGCGCTGGGCGAGGCCGCGACCGAACGGCTTCATGAATGGCTGAACGATGGCGCGTTCACTCTGGAAAGCGCGGGACGCGACGCCGACCGTTATGGCCGCAAGCTGCGCATCGTCACGCGCGGCGGGACGAGCATCGGGTCGGTGCTGGTCGCCGAAGGGCTGGCGCGGCCGTGGGAGGGACGGCGGCGTCCCTGGTGCCGGGCCTAGGTAGGGTCCCGACCCTAGTCGCGTGGTTCTTCGGTTTCGGCCTCGGTTTCGGTTTCATCGAGGTCCGCATCGGCATCGGCATCGTCGACCGCTGCTTCGGCCGCTTTTACCGCAGCCTCGACTGCGGCTGCCGCGTCGGATGGATCGGGTTCCGTCGGAATGAGCTCGATCGAGCCTTTCAGCGGCGCGTTCGGTCCGGCGAGCTGGCGGTCGATATCGGCGGAGAGCAGCTGCGCGACCGGATCGTCGCCGAGCGCGCCGAGTTCGCTCCGCCGCGCGGCGAGTGCGGCGGGGCGGTCTTCCTCGGGCAGCCTCGCCACATCGATGTAGAAGCGCACCGCCTGCAACCAGGGCGCGTCGTCGGTCAGCACATCCTCGGCCCAGCGGCTGAACGGGCCGCCGGCTTCGTGCCAGGTGCCGTCCTGGCGATCGAGGAAGAAGAGCACGCGCGATCCGCGCGGGAAGACATAGCGGACGCACGCGCCGGCGAGGCTCTGCGGATGCGCATCCTTTAGCTCGTAGGGATTGCTGAGCTGCATGTCGGCGTCGGTCGCGATCATCGCGGGCAGCGAGATCGGGCTGCTCGGCATCGGGCCCTTGAGCGCTTCGACCGGCTCGACCGCGATCATCTGCTGCGGCGTGCTGTCGGGTTCGAAATCACCCTCGGTGACGGTGCCGAGCAGGATGAGGTCGGCGCGTTCGACTAGTTCGAGGTTGGTCGGGACTTGGTAGCCCGGCGCAACCGAGCAGGCGAGGGCGGGGAGCGGCGCGGCAAGGAGCGCGACGGCAGCGAGCAGGGGGAGGGGACGCATGACTGGAGGGTAGCGGCGCGGCAGCACAATGGGAAGCGGGCGCAGCTTTGGTGCACCCTATCTTGGTATATGGAGCCGACTCGATTCCTGTGCGTATGATGACCAAGCTCCCCTCCCTGGAGCGGCAAGGAGAAATGACCATGGCAGAGCATGACCATAGCGCAATCAAGGAAGGCCTGAATGTCGTCGGCGCCGACGGCGTCCACATCGGCACCGTCGACCATCTCGACGGCGAACGCATCAAGCTGACCAAGGCCGACAGCGGCGACGGCAAACATCATTACCTGCCCGCGGGCCTCGTTGCCGCGGTCGAAGGCGACACGGTTCGCTTGTCGGCGAACGCCGCGAACGCCGTCGACCTGTTCGAAGAGGCTGAATAAGCTTTGACGAAATAACAGAGGGCCGGCGCGTAATCGGGCGCCCCGGCATCTGAACTGGCCCGCCCTATCCCCTGGGGCGGGCCATTTTCGTTGGGTCGTGTGTGGGGAGGAGGCCGGTGCCGGCAAAACGAAAGGGAGCCGGTATCCCGGCTCCCTCCCCGATCGCGCTCGCGATGCGGTCTCTCTCTATTTCAAGGCGGGGAGCCGAGTGCACCCGGCTCCCCCCAGCGCGGCCACGTCCCTTGTTGCAAGGGGTCGCCGCGGCTTGTTCTTGTATCAGCGCGATTCGATCGCCGCTGTGGTGTGCGCCTGGATCTCAGCGCTCGACAATTTTGTGACGAGGCCGTGGGTCGCGCCCACGGCGCCATGATAAATCTGGGCAATCGGCACATTGTAGAGCTTGCCGTCGCGCACGACGACCGCAGTGTCACCCTCGACGCTCTGCACCGTGCCGACGCTGGTGCCGCTTGTGTCATGAAGTTCGGCGCCGGCACGGACCTGCTCGCGCGTCGCGAGGGTGAGGTTCGCGGCGTCGACGGTCTTGCCGACCGTGCCGCCAACAGGGCTGATCACGCCATCGACCGTATCCTGAACCGCGCCGCCATTCAGCCCGACCTTGCCGACAAGGTTGACGTTGGCGCTGCCGTCGGGCGCCGTCTGGGCGAACGCAGGAAAGGCGAGGAGGGCGGGTGCGACCGTCAGAAGGGCGAATGCCTTGCGCATGTCTGTCTCCGTCGTGGGACCTGTGGTCCGGCATCGGCAGCCGCCCCGCGGG
>Ga0209257_1000361_pt1 | contig 92239 bp, 85 predicted proteins | sample AraplaCvi_mCL_r2_FD_184277 | JGI IMG/M metagenome (GOLD analysis project Ga0209257, IMG submission 184277) | Arabidopsis root microbial communities from North Carolina, USA - plate scrape MF_Cvi_mCL_r2 (SPAdes) (version 2) | ecosystem: Host-associated > Plants > Roots > Endosphere | place: USA...
GACGAACGCGGAAACGTTTTTTCGCGCTGCTCTTGGTCTTCATTTTGGGCATGTGAATGCTCCTTTAGTTTGTGCTCGTGAGGCGCCATGGATGCTCCACGGACTTGTTGGCCCCGAGACACTTCTTTATCTCGCCCCTGCCCGCTCTTCTTTCAAAGTGCTGGCAACGGCGAAATCCCTTCAAAACCCTGACTGCTGCAAACGCCTCAGGCGGTTGCAGCCGGCGCCGTTGCCGGCGCAGCGTCTGCTGCCGGCTTGGGAGCCCCGCCGCCAGCCTTCTTGCGGCCCGGCGCGATCATCATGATCATCTGGCGGCCTTCGAGCTTCGGGAACTGCTCGACCATGATCAGGTCGCCCAGTTCGTCGCGAATGCGCTGCAGCAATGCCAGACCCAGCTCCTGGTGCGTGATCTCGCGGCCACGGAAGCGCAGCGTGATCTTGCATTTGTCGCCGTCCTCAAGAAAGCGCTTGATGTTGCGCATCTTGATGTTGTAGTCGCCATCGTCGGTACCGGGCCGGAACTTGATTTCCTTGACCTCGATGACCTTCTGCTTCGACTTCGCCTCGGCCGCCTTCTTCTGCTCGTGGTACTTGAACTTGCCGTACTCGATCAGGCGACATACCGGCGGGTTGGCCGCCGCGACGACCTCCACCAGATCCACATCGGCCTCGCCAGCAAGGCGCAAGGCCTCCGAGAGACTCATAACACCCAATGGCTCGTTTTCCGGGCCTACAAGGCGGACTTCCGGGGCCATGATTTCCCGGTTCAGGCGGTGTTGGCGTTCCTCGCGGTGGCGGCGGTCGCGAAATGCAGTAGCGATGGTCAGGATCCTTCAAAAATTGCTACAAAATCTGTAGCGAACGCCGGTCAGTCCTCGCGGACAAGCGGCACGATTTGGCTGGGAAACATATGGGGTGTTTCAGAGGCAAATCAACGCTTGTCGGCAACATCCTGGACGAGCCGTTGCACGAACGATTCGAGGGACATTGCTCCGAGGTCTTGATTGCCCCGGGCGCGCACTGCGACGGCACCTGCTTCCTTTTCCTTGTCACCCACGACGAGGATGTAAGGGAGCTTTTGCAACGAATGCTTCCGTATTTTATACGTAATCTTCTCGTTGTGCAGATCCAGCTGGACCCTAAGCCCTTGATTCTGCAGCGTTTTCGCCACTGAAGCCGCGTAGTCGGCCTGCCCTTCGCTGATGTTGAGCACCGCCACCTGCACCGGAGCGAGCCATGCGGGCAGTGCGCCGGCATGGTGTTCGATCAGCATGCCGATGAAGCGCTCGAGGCTGCCGACGATGGCGCGATGCAGCATCACGGGGTGTGCGCGGCCGCTCGATTCCGTCACGTACTCGCCGCCCAGACGCTCGGCCGTATTGAAGTCGACCTGCATCGTGCCGCACTGCCACTGGCGGCCCAGCGCGTCCTTCAGCGTGTATTCGATCTTCGGGCCGTAGAAGGCACCATCGCCCGGCGAGATGATGAAGTCGACGCCCGAACGGCGCAGCGCCTCCATCACCGCATGCTCGGCCTTGTCCCACAGCTCGTCGGAGCCCACGCGGTTGTCGGGCCGCGTCGCGACCTTGTAGAGGATGTCCGTGAAGCCGAAGTCGGCATAGACCTTCTGCAGCTGCTCCGTGTACGCGATGCACTCGTCGAGGATCTGGTCTTCCGTGCAGAAGATGTGGCCGTCGTCCTGCGTGAAGCCGCGCACGCGCATGATGCCGTGCAGCGCGCCGCTGGGTTCGTTGCGGTGGCACTGGCCGAACTCGCCGTAGCGCAGCGGCAGGTCGCGGTAGCTGCGCAGGTCGCTCTTGAAGATCAGCACGTGGCCCGGGCAGTTCATCGGCTTCAACGCGTATTCGCGCTTCTCCGATTCCGTCGTGAACATGTTGTCGCGGTAGTTCTGCCAGTGACCCGTTTTCTCCCACAGGCTCTTGTCGAGGATCTGCGGGCCCTTCACTTCCCAGTAGCCCGTGTCGCGGTAGATGCCGCGCATGTACTGCTCGACCTGCTGCCACACGGCCCAGCCCTTGGGATGCCAGAACACCACGCCCGGCGCCACTTCGTCGATGTGGAACAGGTCGAGTTCCTTGCCGAGCTTGCGGTGGTCGCGCTTCTCGGCTTCCTCGATGCGCTGGATGTACTGATCGAGCTGCTTCTTGTCGGCCCAGGCTGTGCCGTAGATGCGCTGCAGCTGCTCATTCTTGGCGTCACCGCGCCAGTAGGCGCCGGCCAGCTTCGTGAGCTTGAAGACCTTCAGGAAGCGCGTGTTCGGCACGTGCGGGCCACGGCACATGTCGACGTATTCCTGGTGGTAATACAGGCCCATGGCCTGCTCGTCGGGCATGTCCTCGACGAGGCGCAGCTTGTAGTCCTCGCCGCGCGACTTGAAGACCTCGATGACTTCGGCGCGCGGCGTCATCTTCTTGACCACGTCGTAGTCCTGCGCGATCAGCTCGCGCATGCGCGCCTCGATGGTAGCCATGTCCTCGGGCGTGAAGGGGCGCTCGTAGGAGATGTCGTAGTAGAAGCCTTCGTCGATCACGGGCCCGATCACCATCTTGGCCGTCGGGTAGAGCTGCTTCACCGCATGGCCGACCAGGTGGGCCGTCGAGTGGCGGATGATTTCCAGGCCCTCGTCGTCCTTGGGCGTGATGATCTGCAGCCTGGCGTCGTGGTCGATGACGTCGCTGGCATCGACGAGCCGGCCGTCGATCTTGCCGGCCACCGTCATCTTGGCGAGCCCGGGGCCGATGGACTGGGCGACTTCGGCCACCGAAACCGGGCCGGGGAACTCGCGGCGCGAGTTGTCGGGAAGCGTGATCTGGATCATGTGGAAACCTCGGGAGAAAAACAAAAAAAGCGCGGTGGATGCCGCGCTTTGCCTGGTTGAAGAGCTGGCAGAAACCAGCGAGCGCGGGGCTACCGGCCTTTTCCTTCGAAGAAGAAAAAGCCGCTGAATCCTTGCGGAGTAGTTCGCGGTGTCATAACCAAGGTGCCTTTCTCGCTCTTGTTGAGTGCAGAGGCGGCGATTCTAACTTCTGCCCGTTCAATCCGCGGCCGCGGCGTCGTGGAGCCCCGGCGCCTCGTCGGGTTGCCCACAAAAAAGCCCGGCACGCGGCCGGGCTCGAGAGTGACAGCGAAAACCGCGTCCGCGGATCAGTGGAACTGCTCTTCCTCGGTCGAACCCGACAGCGCCTTCACGCTGGACGAGCCGCCCTGGATCACGGTGGTTACGTCGTCGAAGTAACCCGCGCCCACTTCCTGCTGGTGCGACACGAAGGTGTAGCCCTTGTCGCGCGCAGCGAACTCGGGTTCCTGCACCATGTTGACGTAGTGCTTCATGCCTTCGCCGCGGGCATAGGCGTGGGCGAACTGGAAGGTGTTGAACCAGTTGACGTGGATGCCGGCCAGCGTGATGAACTGGTACTTGTAGCCCAGCTCCGACAGGTCTTCCTGGAACGAGGCGATCTGCTTGTCGTCGAGGTTCTTCTTCCAGTTGAAGGAAGGCGAGCAGTTGTACGACAGCAGCTTGCCGGGGCAGGCAGCGTGCACGGCCTGTGCGAATTCACGGGCGAAGCCGATGTCCGGCACGCCGGTTTCGCACCACACCAGGTCGGCGTAGGGCGCGTAGGCCACGCCGCGGCTGATGGCCTGCTCCAGGCCGTTCTTCACGCGGTAGAAGCCTTCCTGCGTGCGCTCGCCCGTCAGGAAGGGCTTGTCGTTGGCGTCGTGGTCGGAGGTGATCAGGTTGGCGGCTTCCGCGTCGGTGCGGGCCAGCACGATGGTGGACACGCCCATGACGTCGGCGGCAAAGCGTGCCGAGATCAGCTTCTCGCAGGCTTCCTGTGTCGGCACGAGCACCTTGCCGCCCATGTGGCCGCACTTCTTCACGGCGGCCAGTTGGTCTTCGAAATGCACGCCGGCCGCGCCCGAGGCAATCATGTTCTTCATGAGCTCGAAGGCGTTGAGCACGCCACCGAAACCGGCTTCCGCGTCGGCAACGATGGGCAGGAAATAGTCGATGAATTCCTTGTCGCCGGGGTTGATGCCGCGGCCCCACTGGATTTCGTCCGCGCGGCGGAAGGTGTTGTTGATGCGACGGACCATCGTCGGCACCGAGTCGTACGCATAGAGCGACTGGTCGGGGTACATCGTCTCCGACGTGTTGCCGTCGGCGGCGACCTGCCAGCCCGACAGGTACACGGCTTCCAGGCCGGCCTTGGCCTGCTGCATCGCCTGGCCGGCGGAGATTGCGCCGAACGCGTTCACGTAGCCCTTCTTGGCGCCGCCGTTGATCTTGTCCCAGAGCTTCTCGGCACCGCGCTTGGCCAGCGTGTGCTCGATGGGGAACGAACCGCGCAGGCGCACGACGTCTGCCGCGCTGTAGCCGCGCTTGACACCCTTCCAGCGGGGGTCGGTGGCCCATTCTTTTTCGAGGGCGGCGATCTGCTGTTCGCGGCTCAGTTGTTCTGTGAGGGTCTGGGGCATGGTCACTCCGTGAGGTTGATTGAAGTTTGGCGCTGGGGCCGTGGAGTTACTTTAATCGAATCACGGACTCTTATGTCTTATATAAGACATATTTTTCCTCAAACAAAATCAACAACTTATGGAGATATTTCTCAATACAAAATTATTTTTCTCATATTGAGAAAAAATATTGCGGCGCAGCAGCGGTGGATTTCGCCATGCGCAATCAGTCTTTCGGTTGTGAAAACCAGGCATCGCCGCGCGCCGCATGTGCGATCCAGTCGCCGCTTTCGATGACACGACGGCCTGCGATGCGCGCTGGATGGATCTCGTAGACCAGGCAGTCGAACCACTGCCCGCCAACCTCCACCCGCACCTGTCGTTTGATGTACTCGCCCGAGCCGTCGGCGGCCACCTCCTCGAGCACATCGAGCGCCGCCTCGACAGCGGGCTCGACGACGTAGACCTCACCCCTCACACGCCGCGTCCCACCCAGCACGACGCCCGGATAGTCGCCCAGGTCGTATAGCGTGCCGGCGATGCTCGCGCCGCCGATCCACACCGGCGCGGGCCGGTAGCGCGCGATGTCGTTGCGCCCGCCGCGGCGCAGCGTGCCGTAGACAAAAACGTGGGGCATCATCGAAATCGCTTTCTCCGCAACTACATGGCTTCAGTCTATTGAACTCCGCTACCCCTGCATCAGGCCGCCTCGTGGCCTACGGCTGCCTGGCCTTGAGCATGTCGCTCGTCGGCGGCTACGTCGCCCTTTCCAAACCTCTTGTTGCGGCCTTTCCGGTGCTGCTGCTCGCGTGGCTGCGCTTCGGCATCGCCGCGCTGGCCATGCCGCATTGGCTCAAGCGCGCGACCGACGAGCCACCGATGGCGGCGCGCACGCGCTGGCTGGTGTTCCTCGAGTCCTTCCTCGGCAACTTCATGTTCTCGATCTGCATGCTGTTCGGCGTGAGCCTGACGAGTGCGGTGTCCGCGGGCGTGATCATGGCGTCGATCCCCGCATGCGTGGCCGTCGCGAGCTGGCTCTTCCTGCGCGAACGCATCACCGTGCGCATCGGCCTGGCCATCGGCTGCGCCGCGCTCGGCATCGGCCTGCTCGCGCTGTCGCCAGCGCACGCGCAGGCATCGCCCGCCTCCACGCAATCGTCCATGCCCTGGCTCGGCAACCTGCTGGTGTTCTGCGCGGTGCTGTGCGAGACGGCGTATGCAGTGATCGGCAAGTCGCTCACGGGACGGTTGGGGCCCAAGCGCATCGCCTCGCTCATCAATCTCTGGGGCTTCGTGCTCTCGATGCCCTTCGGCATCTGGTTCGCGCTGCAGTTCGACTTCACCTCGGTGCGCTTCGGCACCTGGGCGCTGCTCGTGGCCTACGCGCTTGCCGCGAGCATCTGGACGGTGTGGCTCTGGATGACCGGACTTCGCCACGTACCAGCCGCACAGGCGGGTGTTTTCGCCGTGATGCTGCCCGTGAGCGCGGCCCTCGTGGGCGTGCTCGTACTGGGTGAAAGCCTCTCTTCACCACAGCTGGTTGCGTTCGTGATCGCGCTCGTGGGCGTGGTGCTTGCGACGTGGCCCGGTCGCCGAACGTGAAAAAGCGCGCTTCTCCCCTCTGAAAAAACAACAGCTCCCAATGAAAAAAGCGCTTTTTCCCTTGGAAACGCGTTTTTTCTCATTTAGCATCCGCATTGCCACTGGAGACGCAAGTTTTTCATTGGTGAACGTTCAACCAAAAAAGGAAATCAACCATGGCAACTGCAAAGAAGGCTCCGGCCAAGAAAGCTCCGGCAAAGAAGGCCGCTCCCGCGAAGAAGGCTGCGGCTCCTGCAAAGAAGGCCGCTCCGGCCAAGAAGGCAGCGGCACCCGCCAAGAAGGCTGCTCCTGCAAAGAAGGCTGCTCCGGCGAAGAAGGCTCCTGCAAAGAAGGCCGCTCCCGCCAAGAAGCGCACCCCCAACGCTGCGTTCATGAAGGCCCTGACCCCCAGCCCGGCTCTCGCCGCTGTGGTCGGTTCGACGCCTCTGCCGCGCACCGCTGTGGTGAGCAAGCTGTGGGACTACATCAAGAAGAACAACCTGCAAGACAAGGCCAACAAGCGCAACATCAACGCCGACGCCAAGCTGAAGGAAATCTTCGGCAAGCCGCAAGTGTCGATGTTCGAGCTGGCCGCGCTGATCGGCAAGCACGTCAAGTAAGCGCTCAGGGGCTCGCGCTCCTGAATCAAAAGGCCCGCTCTGCGGGCTTTTTTTTCGCCTGCAGCGCCGCGCTCAGCCCTGCGACTGCTGCTTCGCCGAGCGCGTGATCGACGCCAGCGTGCCGCGCGTGGTGATCACCTCGGGGTCGAGCGGGATCTCGATCAGCGTGCCGGAGTCGGCCGCCAGCGCGCGCAGCAGCGCGGCCTCGAACTGCGCCGTTTCCGTCACGCGCTCGGCCGCATAGCCGTAGGCACGCGCAAGGCCGCAGAAGTCGGGGTTGCGCAGCGCAGTGCCGCTGGTGCGTCCGGGGTATTCGCGCTCCTGGTGCATGCGGATGGTGCCGAACATGCCGTTGTTGAGCAGCACGACAATGCTCTTGCCGCCGTGCTGCGCAGCCGTCGCCAGTTCCTGTCCCGTCATCAGGAAATCGCCGTCGCCCGCGATCGTGAAAGCCACGCGGCCCGTCGCAAGATTGGCCGCAATGCCGGCCGGCACGCCGTAGCCCATCGCGCCGCTGGTCGGCGCCAGCTGCGTCTTGGCGCCTTTCGCGAGCCCGTGATAGCGGAAGTAGCGGTGCACCCAGCTCACGAAGTTGCCTGCGCCGTTGGTGATGGCCGCATCCGCCGGCAGGTGCTTGTGCAGCAGCGCGACGACCTCGGCCATGTCGACCAACCCACGCGGCGTTTCGGTGGGCATGCCGGCGAGCGCCTGCGGCACAAGGTTGGCTTCGTAGTCGGCATGGGCCTGCTGCGTCCACTCTTCCCACGGCAGTGTCGGCGGCGCGCTCAGCACCTCCAGGCTGCGCGCGGCGGCGCTCATGCCGGCGTTGATGGCCAAGTCGGCCTGGTAGACGCGGTTGAGCTCCTCTGCGCTCGCATGGATGTGCACCAGCGTCTGCCTCGCCTTCGGCGCTTCGAGCAGCGTATAGCCGCCGGTGGTCATCTCGCCCAGGCGCGGGCCGATGGCCAGGATCAGGTCGGCGTCCTTCACGCGCTGCGCGAGCTTCGGGTTGATGGCGATGCCGACATCGCCCGCGTACAGCGGATGGTGGTTGTCGAAGGTGTCCTGGAAGCGGAAGGCGTTCGTCACCGGCAGTCGCCAGTTCTCGGCGAAGCGCTGCAGCGCCTGGGCGGCCTGCGTCGTCCAGCCGCCGCCGCCCGCGATCACCAGCGGACGCCGCGACTTCAGCAGCAGCTCGCGCAAGGTGCGCAGCGCGCCCGGATCGCTCCACGGCTCGACGGCCTCGACACGCTTGAGCGGGCGTGCCGCCGTCTCGCTGCGCAGCATGTCCTCCGGCAGCACGAGCACCACCGGCCCCGGCCGTCCGTTCATCGCGGTGGCGAAGGCGCGTGCGATGTATTCGGGAATGCGGTTCGCATCGTCGATGCGCTCCACGCGCTTGGCAAAGCCCTTGGTGCTCGGCCCGAAGAAGCTGCCGTAGTCCACTTCCTGGAAGGCCTCGCGGTCGCGGAAGTCGCTGCCGACGTCGCCCACGAACAGAACCATCGGCGTCGAGTCCTGAAAGGCGTTGTGCACGCCGATCGATGCATTGGTTGCGCCCGGCCCGCGAGTGACGAAGCACACGCCCGGCCGCCCCGTGAGCTTGCCGTGCGCCTCGGCCATGAAGGCCGCGCCGCCCTCCTGCCGGTTGACGATGAAACGCGCGCGCTCACGGTATGCATGGAAGCCGTCGAGCACCGCCAGGAAGCTTTCGCCCGGCACGCCGAACGCGATCTCCATGCCTTGCTCGACCAGGCACTCGACGATCAGGTGGCCCGCGGGTTGTGATGTACTCATGAGAAGTAGAACCTCAGCTGCAAATGTCTTCGGCAATTATCTGCGCCCACTTCAGACGCCTTGCGTTAATTCACCAATTGGTTAAATTCGCGCCATGAAGGCCTCCAAGGAACCCACGCCCGACGCACCCGAAGCGTTCGAGCCCCGCTCGCGCGACGCAGACCGTTCGCAGCTCGCCATCCTCGCGTCTGCGCGCGACGAGTTTGCAGAGCGCGGCCTTGCCGGCGCGCGCATGGACAGCATCGCCGAGCGCGCAGGCCTGAACAAGCGCCTCATCTACTACTACTTCGGCAGCAAGGACGACCTGTTCCTCGCGGTGCTGGAGCGCGTCTACGCCGACATCCGCGCGGCCGAGCAGCGCCTGCACCTCGACGAGATCGAGCCGGTCGAGGCCATTCGCCAGCTGGTGTCGTTCACCTGGCACTACTACCTCGAGCACCCCGAGTTCATCACGCTGCTCAACAGCGAGAACCTGCACTGCGCGGCGCACCTGAAACGCTCCGAACGCATCCAGGAAATGAACTCGCCGCTGGTGCAGTTGCTCGACACGGTGCTCGAGCGCGGCCGCCGCGACAAGCTGTTCCGAGCCGGCGTGGACCCGGTGCAGCTGTACATCTCCATCGCATCGCTCTGCTACTTCTATCTCTCGAACAACCACACGCTGTCGGCCATCTTCGGGCGCGACCTGCGAGCGCCCAAGGCGATGGCGCAACGCCTCTCGCACATGACCGACCTCGTGCTGGGCTACGTCCTGCACTGAGCCTCAGCGCGCCTTCGCACACCCCGGGTATTCACTAGGCAGCGGCCGTTGACGCTGCGGCGCAGCCGTTTCTACAATTGATAATTCACTCAATGGTGAATTGATTGATTCGAGAAGACGGCCCGACCGCGCGGAGACATTCCATGAAGTTCCTTGCCTCGCTGACCTGCGTCCTTGCCCTGCTGCCGTGCGTGGCCTCCGCGCAGGGCGCCTATCCCAGCAAGCCGATCCGTGTGGTCGTGCCCTTCGCGGCCGGCAGCACCACCGACATCATTGCGCGTGCCATCGCCGACAAGATGAGTCTCAGCATGGGCCAGACGCTGGTCATCGACAACCGCGGCGGCGCGAGCGGCACCATTGGCCAGCAGGCGGTGGCCACGGCGGCGCCGGACGGCTACACGGTGATGATCCATTCCTCGTCGCACACGGTGAGCCCCTCGACTTTCGCCAAGCTGCCCTTCGACACGCTGCACGACTTCGCAGGCGTCACGCCCATCTCGTCGCTGCCCAACGCGCTGGTCATCTCGCCCACGAAGAACATCAAGACGCTGCCACAGCTGCTTGCCGCCGCGCGCGCCAAGCCCGGCAGCATGAACTTCGCATCGGCCGGCCAAGGCAGCGCCACGCACCTGAACGCCGAGAAATTCAAGATGGCCGCGAAGATAGACGCCACCAACATCCCCTTCAAGGGATCGGGCGAGGCCGTCACCGAGGTGCTCTCGGGTCGCGTCGACTATTACTTCTCGCCCATTGCACCGGTCATCGGCCAGATCAAGGAAGGCCAGCTGCTGGCGCTGGCCGTCGGATCGCCCAAGCGCGCCGCCGCCCTGCCCGACGTGCCCACGACCACCGAGGCCGGCGTGCCCGGCTCGGAATTCAACTTCTGGATCGGAATGATGGCGCCCGCCAGGACCCCGCGCGACATCGTCGATCGGCTGAACGCCGAAGTGGCGAAGGCGCTGGCCACGCCCGAGGTGAAGGAGCGCTTCGCCAAGCTCGGCGCCGATGCCTGGACGCTCAAGCCCGAGCAGTTCGACGCCTACATCAAGGAAGAGATCGCGAGCAACGCGCAGCTCGTGAAGGCCGCCGGCCTGTCGGTCCAGCAGTAATCAGGCACGCAAGAAAGCCTCGGCCCTAGCCATGTTCCGCAAGCTCCTGCTCTCCCCGGCCCTGCGTCCTTTCATCCTGATCCTGTTGCTGCTGGTGCTGTGGGACCTGGCGATCCGCCTCTTCAGGATTCCGGCCTACCTGATCCCGCCGCCATGGGAGGTCGTGAAGCAGCTCGTCGCCGAATGGCCGCGCCTGCTCGGCGAGAGCTGGAAGACCACGCTCGCCACGCTGGGCGGCTTCGGCCTGACGATCCTGATCGGCATTCCGATCGCGATGGTCATCGCCTACTCTCGCGTGGTCGAGTCGTACGTGTACCCGCTGCTGGTGTTCTCGCAGAGCATTCCCAAGGTGGCGATCGCGCCGCTGTTCGTGGTGTGGTTCGGCTTCGGCATCTTCCCGAAGGTGATCAGCGCGTTCCTGCTGGGCTTCTTCCCTGTGGTGGTGTCCACGGTGATGGGCTTCAAGTCGGTCGAGCCCGACATGCTCGACCTGGCCCGATCGATGGGCGCGAGCCGCCTGCAGACCTTCTTCAAGATCAGCCTGCCGCAAGCCATGCCCGCGATCTTCAGCGGCCTGAAGGTGTCGGTCACGCTGGCCGTCGTGGGTGCGGTGGTCGGCGAGTTCGTCGGCTCCAACTCGGGCATCGGCTACGTGCTGCAGGTGGCCAACGGCAACTTCGACCTGCCGCTGATGTTCGCTGCGCTGGTCGTGTTGTCGAGCATCGGCGTGATTCTTTTCGTCGCGGTCGACCTGATCGAGCGCGTGATGATTCCGTGGCACGCCTCGCAGCGCCACGCCCAGTGAGTTCCTTCGCCTAGCCAACAACTCCCGGAGACAAGACCATGAAGAAGCTGCTTCCCTCGCTGCTCGCCGCCGCAGCGCTCGTCACCTTCGCCATCGCTCCTGCCCACGCGCAGACCGACAAGCCCAAGGACAAGGTCACGCTGATGCTCAACTGGTACCTCTACAGCGAGCACGCGCCCTTCTTCCTCGGCAGGGAAAAGGGCTTCTATGCCGACGAAGGGATCGACCTCGAGATCCAGGAAGGCCGCGGCTCCGCCGTTACCGCGCAGGCGGTGGCCGCCAAGTCGGCCACCTTCGGCTATATCGACGTCACGACCATGATCAAGGCCGCCGCCAAGGGCGCGCCGCTGAAGTCGACCGGCGTGCTGTTCCAGGTGAGCCCGATGTCGGTCATGGGCTTCACCGAGAAGAACATCAGGGCGCCGAAGGACATCGTCGGCAAAACGGTGGCCGTCACGCCCGGCGATTCGATGTCTCAGATGTGGCCGCTGTTCCTCAAGGTCAACAACATCTCGCCGGATCAGGTGAAGATCGTCTCGGGGGACGCCCAGACCAAGCTCAATGCGGTGACCAACGGCCAGGCCGACCTGCTGCTGGGCTATGTGATGGACCAGGCGATCAAGCTGCAGGACGCCACCGGCAAGCCCGTGACGCCGATCCGCTTCGCCGACTCGGGCGTGAACCAGATCAGCTCCGGAATCATCGCCAACAAGAACCTGCTGACGGAGAACCCCGACCTCGTGAAGCGCTTCATGCGCGCCTCGACCAAGGCCACCGAAGCCGCCGAGAAGAGTCCCGAGGCCGCGGTCGATGCGATGCTCAAGGCCAACCCTAAAGCCGGCGTGCGCGACACGCTGATCGTCGGCATGAAGCAGAGCGTGGCGCTCTATCACACGAAGGAAACGGCCAACCAGCGCCCGTTCCGCGTGGCGATGAAGAACGTGAACGACTCGCTCGATCTGCTGGTGCAGTACGGCGGCATGGACCCATCGACGCGCGGCAAGCCTGAAGACTACGTGACCCTCGACTTCCTGCCCTGATTGGCTCGCCCCCAGGCTGCGCGCACTGCGTGTCGCTTCGCCAACCCCCTACCGGGGGCAACACCTGCGGCCCGGCAAAGCCGGTTCCGCGGTGTTTCCCGAAACCCATTTCCAGACCTGTTTTCCGACAGTCCGCAGTCGTCCTCCCTCACGCCCATGTCCAATGAAGTCCTGATCGAAGCGCGCGGCGTCTCGAAGACCTACCAAAGCAAGGACGGCCCGGTCGAGTCGCTCAGGCCTCTAGCCTTCGCCATCAAGGAAGGCGAGTTCGTCTCCGTCGTCGGCCCCTCGGGCTGCGGCAAGAGCACGCTGCTGAAGATGGTGGCGGGCCTGCTGCCCATCAGCGGCGGCGAGCTCACGTTGGGCGGCAAGCCGATCAAGGGGCCGCAGAAGGACGTGGGCATCGTGTTCCAGAGCGCGGTGCTGCTGCCCTGGCGCAGCGTGGAAGACAACATCCTGCTGCAAGCCGAGATGCGCCACCTGCCCAAGGCGGCATCACAAGCCCGCGCACGCGAGCTGATGGAGATGGCGGGCCTGAAGGGCTTCGAGGGCAAGTACCCCTGGCAGCTGTCGGGCGGCATGCAGCAGCGCGCCTCGATCTGCCGCGCACTGCTGCACGACCCGTCGGTGCTGCTGATGGACGAGCCTTTCGGCGCGCTCGACGCGATGACGCGCGAGAAGATGAACCTCGAGCTGCAGCGCATCTGGATGGCGTCGAAGAAGACGGTGATGCTGATCACCCACAGCATTCCCGAGGCGATCTTCCTGTCGGACCGCGTGATCGTGATGAGCGAGCGGCCAGGTTCGATTGCCGCTGTGTACGACATCGACCTGCCGCGCCCCCGCACGCTCGACATGATGGGCTCCGCCGAGTTCGGCGCGTACACGAAGCTGGTGCGCGCGCATTTCTTCTCGCAGGGCATCCTGGACCACTGAAGGCACCGGCCATGGATGCAATCCGCTTTCACGTCGAGGAGATCCGCTTTGCCGAGCGCGACGTGGCGCTGCGGCTGCCGTTCCGCTTCGGTGCGGCGACCGTCACGGCCTGCCCGCAGGTTTATGTGAAAGCCCGCATCCGCTTTTCGGACGGCCGCACGGCCGAGGGCTGCGCCGCCGAGATGATGGTGCCCAAGTGGTTCGACAAGAACCCGGCGCTCACCAATGAGCAGAACTTCGAGCAACTGCGCTTCGCGCTGCGCGATGCGCGCGAGGCCTATATCGCCGAGCCCGACGCGCAAACCGCGTGGACGCACTTCGCGTCCAACTACGCGACGCTGCAGTCACGCGCCAAGGCCAAGGGCCTGCAACCGCTGGTGGCGAGCTACGGCCCGGCGCTGGTCGATCGCGCCCTGCTCGACGCGCTGTGCCTGCACAGTGGCGTGAGCTTCGCAACGGCCATGAGCGGCAACCTCTGCGGCATCGACATCGCAGGCAGCGGCCTGGCCGATGACCTCGCGGGCTTCGACATGCCAGCCTTCCTGGCGAAGCAATCGCCGCGCACTCGCATCGCGGCGCGCCACACGGTGGGCCTGGCCGATGCCATCGACGACTACGATGCCCTGCCCGGCGCCCCCGCCGATGGCCTTCCGACGACTCTCGAAGCCGCCGTTCGCCGCTACGGCCTCACGCACTTCAAGCTCAAGCTGTGCGGCAACACCGCGCAGGACATCGCGCGCCTCGAACGCATCTCCCGCGTCATCGACGGGCACGCGCAGTTGGTGACGCTCGATGGCAACGAGCAGTACGCCGACGCCGATGCGTTCGCCACCTTCCTGGACCGCATGCTGTCCACGCCCGTGCTTTGGAAGCTCGCGCAGAAGACGGTCTTCGTCGAACAGCCGATCCGCCGTGACGCGGCGCTGCTGCGCGACGTGTCCGCGCTCGGCAAGCGCATTCCGTTGCTCATCGACGAATCGGACGCCACGCTCGATGCCTTCGTGCAGGCCCGCGCGCTCGGCTACACCGGTGTGTCGAGCAAGAGCTGCAAGGGCTTCTACAAGTCGGTCGTCAACGCGGCACGCTGCGCGCACTGGAACGCGGCCGGCGACACGGCACGCTACTTTCTCTCCGGCGAAGACCTCACCATGCAGGCCGGCGTCGGTGTGCAGCAAGACCTGGCACTGGTCGCATGGCTCGGGCTGTCGCACGTCGAGCGCAACGGCCACCACTATGTCAACGGCCTGGCCGCAGCGCCTGAGGCCGAACAGCAGGTCCTGCTGCGCGCCCACCCGGGTCTCTACGAACTGAGCGACGGCGCCGTGCGCCTCGCCATCCGCGAGGGCCAGCTCGACCTGTCCTCGCTTACCACCGCGTCCGGCTTTGCCACCGACAGACCCGGTGCCGGCATCTCTTGGGACGCCATGCGTTCCGTCTACTGAAGCAACGCTTCTCTCTGCCTATCTCGCATCTCAAGGAGCAAAACGATGGCCACCCAACGTCTAGGAATCATCATGCACGGCGTCACCGGGCGCATGGGCATGAACCAGCACCTGATCCGCTCCATCTGCGCCATCCGCGCCCAAGGCGGCGTCACGCTGTCGAACGGCGACAAGGTCATGCCCGACCCGATCCTCATCGGCCGCAACGCAGAGAAGATGGAAGCACTCGCCAAGGCCCACAACATCGCGCGCTGGGGCACCGACCTCGACAAGGCGCTGGAGAACAAAGACGACACCCTCTTCTTCGACGCCGGCACCACGCAGATGCGCCCGATGCTGCTGGCCAAGGCCATCCGCGCCGGCAAGCACGTGTACTGCGAGAAGCCGATCGCCACCAACCTCAACGAGGCCGTCGAGATCGCGCGCCTGGCCGAAGGCTCCGGCCTGAAGCACGGCGCCGTGCAGGACAAGCTCTTCCTGCCCGGCCTGCGCAAGCTCGATATGCTGCGTCGCGCCGGCTTCTTCGGCCGCATGCTCAGCGTGCGCCTGGAGTTCGGCTACTGGGTGTTCGAGGGCGACCTGCAGCCCATCCAGCGCCCGAGCTGGAACTACCGCAAGGAAGACGGCGGCGGGATGATCCTGGACATGATGTGCCACTGGCGCTACGTGCTGGACAACTTGTTCGGCGAAGTGAAGGCTGTGTCGTGCATCGGGGCGACGCACATCCCCAAGCGCTGGGACGAAGCCGGCAAGCCGTATGAAGCCACCGCCGACGATGCCGCCTATGCCACCTGCGAACTCACGGGCCACAACGGCGAGCCGGTGATCGCGCAGATCAACATGAGCTGGGCCACGCGCGTGCGCCGCGACGACCTCGTGACCTTCCATGTCGACGGCACCGATGGCTCCGCCGTCGCGGGCCTGTCGAGTTGCCGCGCGCAGAGCCGCGTCGCCACGCCGCGCCCGGTATGGAACCCCGACGAGAAGCAGACCATGAATTTCTTCGACCAGTGGCAGGAGATTCCGGACTCGCAGGTCTACGACAACGGCTTCAAGATCCAGTGGGAACACTTCATTCGCCACGTGGTCGAGAACGAGCCCTACAAGTGGACGCTGCCCGAAGGCGCCAAGGGCGTGCAACTGGTCGAGGCCGCGCTCGAGTCGTGGCAGGACCGCCGCTGGGTCGATGTGCCAGCGCTGAAAGTCTGAGGCAGCCATGGCGCTTTCGCTCACCCTCCCCACCGCCGACGGCACGCTCGCGCCCTACGCGCTGCGCGGCATCGCGCCGATCAAGCCCGATGCGGGCGTCAAGTTCAACCGCATCGCCTACTCGGCCGCACACGTCGTGGCCGACCCGCTCGCGGCCATCGACCCATGGCTGCAGTGCGCGGTCGACTGGGACACCACCATCGCCTACCGCCGCCACCTGTTCTCGCTGGGCCTGGGCGTGGCCGAGGCCATGGACACCGCGCAGCGCGGCATGGGCCTGGACTGGCCGACCTCGCTGGAGCTGATCCGACGCTCGCTCGATGCGGCGAAGGACGTGCCGGGCGCGCTGGTCGCCTCAGGCTGCGGCACCGACCACCTGAACATCGACGACGTGAAGAGCGTCGACGACGTCATCCGCGGCTACGAAGAGCAGATGGCCGCCATCGAGGCGCTCGGCGGCAAGCTGATCGTGATGGCCAGCCGCGCGCTGGCCCGTGTGGCGAAGAGCCCGGCCGACTACGAGCGCGTGTACGACCGCATCCTGAGCCAGGCGAAGCAGCCGGTGGTGCTGCACTGGCTGGGCGACATGTTCGACCCGGCGCTGGCCGGCTATTGGGGCACGAAGGATATCGATGCGGCGATGGACACCGCCGTGGGCATCATCGCGGCGCATCCGGACAAGGTCGACGGCATCAAGATCTCGCTGCTCGACAAGGACAAGGAAATCGCGATGCGCCGGCGCCTGCCTTCAGGCGTTCGGATGTATACGGGTGACGACTTCAACTACGCCGAGCTGATTGCGGGCGACGGCTTCGGCGATGAACCCACGCACGGCAAGAGCGATGCGCTACTCGGCATCTTCGACGCCATCGCGCCGGCCGCCAGTGCGGCGCTCGGGGCACTGGCCCAGGGCTACACCGAGAAGTTCCACGCCATCCTCGGCCCCACGGTGCCGCTGTCGCGCCACATCTTCGCGGCGCCCACGCGCTTCTACAAGACCGGCGTGGTGTTCATGGCCTGGCTCAACGGCCACCAGAAACACTTCACGATGGTGGGCGGCCAGCAGAGCACGCGCTCGCTGCAGCACTTTGCCGAGCTGTTCAGGCTGGCCGATACGGCCAATCTGCTGGAGCAGCCCGAGCTGGCCGTTCGGCGCATGAAGACGCTGCTGGCACTGCACGGTGTGGAAGGTTGAGCAAGGCCATGCGCGATTTCTCGCAGAACCACGACTGGCTGTCGATCAACACAGCCACCATCCGCAAGCAGTCGGGCGCCGAGGTGCTGCTCAACCGCATCATCGATCAGTGCGCCGAACGCGGCATCCGCGCGATCAGCCCCTGGCGCGATCAGGTGGCGGCCGTCGGGCTCGACAAGGTGGCCAAGCAACTGAAGGCGCATGGCATCGGCCTGTCGGGCTATTGCCGTGGCGGCTTCTTTCCCGCACCCGACGCTGCAGGTCTGAAAGCTGCGCTCGACGACAACCGCCGCGCCATCGACGAGGCGAAGACGCTCGGTGCACCCTGCCTCGTGCTGGTCGTTGGCGCCCTGCCCGGTGCGCTCGAAGGCAAGGCCGCGTACAAGGACATCGCCCGCGCGCGCGGCGAGGTTCACGACGGCATCGCAGCCTCGCTCGAATATGCCCGCGAGGTCGGTATGCCGCTCGCCATCGAGCCCCTGCACCCGATGCAGGCGGCCGACCGCGCGTGCATCAACACGCTCGAACACGCCCTCGACCTGTGCGACGAACTCGATGCAGGCAAGACCGGCATGCTCGGCGTGGCGCTCGACATCTATCACGTCTGGTGGGACCCGAAGCTGCAGCAGCAGATCGCCCGCGCGGGCCGTGAACGGCTGCTGGCGTACCACGTCTGCGACTGGCTCACGCCCACGCGCGACCTGCTCTCCGACCGCGGGATGATGGGCGACGGCGTCGTCGAGCTGAAAAAAATCCGCGGCTGGGTTGAGGACGCGGGCTTCGCGGGGTTCAGCGAGGTCGAAATCTTTTCGAACCTCGACTGGTGGCAACGGGCCGGCGAAGAGACGCTGGATGTTTGCATCGAGCGGCACAAGTGGGCCGTTTAGGCGTTCGGGTTCTGGGGCGGTCGATTGCTTCGGGGGGTGCACAGGCCACCGGGTACTCCCCTCCGCGAATGTCCCCCGGCCTTCGGCCCCCTCCTTTATTTCGCTGCGGGGAGCACCCGATGCCCCGCGCACAGTAGACGCTCTTCTTGTGCCGGCGGTTCAACCGCTCTGCTGAACGCTCACGCCGATGGGGTGCCTTGCGCAGCGAAATAAAGGAGGAGGCCGCAGGCCGGGGGACATTCGCGGAGCAAGGTACCCCGTCGGCGTGAGCGAGCCCTGAACAGTGCCCTGCACATCTCGCGAACAGCAGCCACTTGTGCTGCAATTCACCCATGGCTGCCCCGACCCTCGATGACCTGCGCCGATACGCAATAGCGCGCACCCTGTTCAAGCCCACGACGCTGCCCGCCGCTATCCGCCAGCTCGGCTTCGTGCAGGCTGACCCTATCCGCGCCCCGGCGCGCGCGCAGGACCTCACGCTGCGCCACCGCGTGAAGGACTACCGCGCAGGCGATCTCGAGAACCGCTACACGCGCCTCGCCATCGAGGAAGACTGCCTCGTCAACTACGGCTTCCTGCCGCGCGAGCACCTGGCACTGATGCATCCGCGCGAAGCCAAGCGCGCATGGGACGCCGACACGCGGCGCAAAGCAGCCGATGTGCTCGCCTACGTGCGGGAGCACGGCCCTGTGCACCCGCGCCAGGTCGAACAGCACTTTGCACACGGCCGCATCAAGAACTACTGGGGCGGTTCCATCAACGCGACCACGCACCTGCTCGACGAAATGCACTACCGCGGCATGCTGCGCGTGGTGCGGCGCGACAGCGGCACGCGCGTCTACGAAGCCGTGACGCACCAGCCCGCCGACGACAGTCCCGCCGGCCGCGCCCAACGCGCCGCCGCGCTGATCGAACTGGTGGTGCGCAAGTACGCGCCGCTGCCGGCCGCGAGCCTGACGTACCTCGTGCGGCTGCTCGGCTATGGCGCGCCGCACCTGTCGCTGCAGACGCAGGCGGCTCTGCGCATCGCCCGCGAAGAACTCGCGAGCTGCCGCATCGACGGCACCACGTGGTACTGGCCCGCCGACGAGAACCCCGTCTCGCGCCGGCACGCCCCCGACGACGCGGTGCGCCTGCTGGCGCCGTTCGATCCCGTCGTGTGGGACCGCCGCCGCTTCGAGCTGCTCTGGGACTGGACGTACAAGTTCGAGGCCTACACGCCGGCGCCCAAGCGCCAGTTCGGCTACTACGCGCTGCCGATGCTGCATCACGACCGAGTGATCGGCTGGGCCAACGTGACGGCGCCCGAGGGTCGGCTGCAGCCGGCTTTCGGCTATGTCGGCAAGAAGCCACGCGACGCGGCCTTCCGCGCGGCGCTGGACGACGAACTGCACCGCATGACGCAGTTCCTGGCCGGGCGCTGAGCCCGGACAAAATCCCCTTGCGCCCGAAGGTCTGGCGCGCGGGCGACAACCCCGCGCGACAACGGGCTTCTAGAATCGCGCCGTTGTCCGGTTCGCCGGACGGCAAGCGTTCTCAGGGCGGGGTGCAATTCCCCACCGGCGGTGATGGCGGCGTAAAAAGCCGCACAAGCCCGCGAGCGCCCGAGTCCTGCGCATGCAGGCCAAGGGGTCAGCAGATTTCGGTGCGATTCCGAAGCCGACGGTCACAGTCCGGATGAAAGAGAGCGCGAAATGCGGGCGAGCCCGCGCGTTCCGACGTGGGCGCGCGGCCTGCCTTGCGGTTTCGTGCGCCCTGATTCAGGAAACCTGCTTTCAGAGGCACACCATGAGTCAGATCAACGACCTTCCCCTCTCCGCCATCACCGCGTCGAACACATCGCGCGGCGAGCGCATCGCCTTCGTCGAAGCGCAATGGCATTCGGACATCGTCCACCAGGCACGCGACGCCTTCCTCGAAGAAATGGCGCGCCTTGGCGTGGCCCGCGAACGCATCGACATCTTCGACGTACCGGGCGCCTTCGAGATCCCGCTGCACGCCAAGCGGCTCGCCAGCTCGGGCAAGTACGCGGCCATCATCGGCTGCGCGCTGGTGGTCGACGGCGGCATCTACCGCCACGAGTTCGTGGCGAACACGGTGGTCAGCACGCTGATGTCGCTGCAGCTGGAGACCGACGTGCCGATCTTCTCGGCCGTGCTCACGCCGCATCATTTCCACGAGCACGTGGAGCACCGCAAGTACTTCCACCGCCACTTCGCGGTCAAGGGCACGGAAGTGGCCGAGGCCTGCTTCAAGACGCTCGAAGGGCTGAAGAAGATCGACGCGCTGCTGGCGGCGTGACAACAGGCGCAAGCCTGCAGTAATCTGGGCGGATGAGTTCTTCGTCACCATCCCCCAGAGAAGACCGCTACACCCTCTACGGCGCGCCCGGTTCGGGCGCCACCCCCATACACGCCGCGCTGACGCTGATCGGCGCGCAGGTCGAAACCGTCGAAATTTCCCCCTGGGAAAGCGAGGCCGAGCGCGAACGCATGTCGGGCATCAATCCGATGCGGCAGGTGCCCGCCCTCGTGCTGCCTTCGGGCGAGTTGATGACCGAGAGCGCGGCCATCCTGATCTGGCTCGGCGACCGCTACCCCGAGGCCGGGCTCTGCCCCGCGCCTGGCGATCCACTGCGCGCGCGCTACCTGCGCTGGATGGTCTACCTCCCGGCGTCCATCTATTCGCTGTTCTGGGTGCGCGACGAACCCACGCGCCTCACGCCCGACCCGGCCGCGCAGGCCGTGATGCTCGAGCGCACTGCCGAGCGCATCGCTCACTGCTGGCACCTGATGGACACGCAGATCGACGAGCCCGCGCCCTACCTGCTCGGCGAGAAGCTGAGCATGCTCGACCTGTACGTGACCGTGATGTCGCGCTGGACGCCGCAGCGCACGCGCTTCTACCGCGTAGCGCCGCGCATGGCGCGGGTGGTTCGCCTCGTGGATGCCGACCCGCGGCTGGCAGACTTCTGGGCGGCGCGCTTTCCCTTCACCACGACCCCTTCGACCCCATGACCGCACGCACACCGACCACCGCCTATCCGATGACGATCTATCACAAGCCCAACTGCAGCACCTCGCGCAACGTGCTGTCGCTGATCCGCGAAAGCGGCGTGGAGCCCGAGATCGTGCTGTACCTGGAGACGCCGCCATCGAAGAAGAAGCTGCGCGAGCTGGCGAAGGCGATGAACATGGGTGCGCGCGATCTGCTGCGCGCCAAGGAAGCGCCGTACGAAGAACTGAAGCTGGCCGATCCGAAGTGGACCGACGATCAGCTGTTCGACGCCATCGTCGAGCATCCGATCCTGCTGCAGCGGCCCATCGTGGTGTCGCCGCGCGGCACGCTGATGTGCCGGCCGTGGGAGCGCGTGCGCGAGATCCTGCCGGCCTGAAGCGTCAGCCTGCGGCCTGCTGCGCCAGGCCCCACGCGACATGCTCGCGCACGAGTTCGCTCGGGTGCCCGGCGCGTGTCGCCAGCGCCTCCAGCGCACCGGCCTCGCCCGCTCTCGCCGCATTGCCCAGTGCCACGGCGATGTTGCGCAGCCAGCGCTCATGCCCGATGCGGCGAATGGGACTGCCCTCGGTGCGGCGTAAAAAATCTTCTTCCGTCCACGCAAAAAGCTCGGCCAGCGTGCGCCCCGTGAGCCCTTCGCGCGCATCGAAGTCGGGCAGCTCGCTCTTCTTCGCGAACTTGTTCCAGGGGCAGATCAGCTGGCAGTCGTCGCAGCCGTAGATGCGGTTGCCCATCAGCGGCCGCAGCTCCAGCGGAATCGGTCCGCCGTGCTCGATGGTGAGGTACGAGATGCAGCGCCGCGCATCCAGCCGCTGCGGCGCGACGATGGCTCGCGTGGGGCAGATGTCGATGCAGGCGCTGCAGCTGCCGCAGTGCGCCGTGACGGGCTCGCTCGGCGGCAGTTCCATGTCGACGTAGATCTCGCCCAGGAAGAACATCGAGCCCGCGTTGCGGTCCAGTATCAGCGTGTGCTTGCCGCGCCAGCCCTGCCCGCTGCGCGAGGCCAGCTCGGCTTCGAGCACGGGGGCCGAGTCGGTGAAGGCGCGGTGGCCGAAAGGCCCGACCTCTTCCGCGATGCGCTCGGCCAGTTTTGCGAGACGGTTGCGCAGCACCTTGTGGTAGTCACGGCCGCGCGCATAGACCGACACGATGGCTTCGCCGGGCCGCTTGAGCCGGTCGAACTCGATGGCTTGCCACTCGGGCTCGGTGCTGCGCGGCAGGTAGTCCATGCGCGCGGTGATCACGCTCACCGTGCCCGGCACCAGCTCGGCCGGACGGGCGCGGCGCGTGCCGTGTGTTGCCATGTATTGCATTTCGCCATGGAACCCTTGGGCTAGCCATTGCATCAGACCGTCCTCGGCGCTCGATAGATCGACGCCCGCGATTCCGATTTGGGAGAATCCGAGTTCCCGGGCCAAAGCCTGAATACGAACAACGAGTGGATGGCTAACGATCACTTGCCGATTGTAGAAACGCACAAGAACACCCGCATCCTGCGCTGGTGTAGCGAAGCCGACACCGACGCCTTCGCGCGATCGCTGGCCGCTTCGCCCGCATTGCGCGACGCCTTCATCGCGTTGCAAGGCGACCTCGGCGCCGGCAAGACCACTTTCGTGCGCCACCTGCTGCGCGCGCTCGGCATCGCGGGCCGCATCAAGAGCCCCACCTACGCGGTGGTCGAGCCTCACGAGGCGCCCGACGGCCTGCAGATCTTCCATTTCGATTTCTACCGCTTCGCCGATCCGCGCGAATGGGACGACGCCGGCTTCCGCGACATCTTCGCGGGACCGGGCCTCAAGCTGGCCGAATGGCCGGAGAACGCCGCAGGCCGCACACCAGTTGCCGACCTCGCTATTAAAATAGAAGCAATGACCGACGACACACGCAGCGTGACCCTCCTCGCGAACACCCCTCGCGGCAGCGATCTGCTGGCGCGCACCGCCGCATGAAGGCGCGCGGCCTGAAACGGCGCGTGCTGCTGCAGGGCGGCAGCATCGCGCTGATGCTCGGCGTGCACCAGATCGCACGCGGCGCCACCATCCTCGCGGTGCGCGTCTGGCCGGCGGCCGACTACACGCGCGTGACCATCGAATCCGATGCGCGGCTCAGTTCGCAGCAGCTCGTGGTCGGCAGCCCGCCGCGCCTGGCCGTCGACATCGAAGGCATCGAGCTCAGCCCCGAGTTGCGCGAGCTGGTCGGCAAGATCAAGCCGGGTGACCCGTACATCAACGGCCTGCGCGTCGGCCAGAACGCGCCGAAGGTGGTGCGCATCGTTTTCGACCTGAAGCAGGCCGTGGTGCCGCAGGTGTTCTCGCTCGCGCCGGTGGCTGCGTACAAGCACCGGTTGGTGCTCGACCTGTATCCCGAGCAGGCGGTCGATCCGATGGAAGCGCTGATCGCCGAGCGCCTGCGCGACGCGCCCCGCGGCGGCAACAGCAACAACAGCTCCCCAGCCGTCGTGGCCGGCGCACCGCCCGCACCAACGCGTCCCGCCCCGCCGGCCGTCGATCCGCTGGGCGACCTGATGGCACAGCAGGCGGTGCGTCCCGGCCCACCCGCACCGCCCCCGCCCGTGGTGGCCGGCAGCGAGCGCCCGACGGGACTGCCCGTGCCCCTGACTCCCCCGCCGCCTGCGGTGGCCGCGGCACCCGCCAGGCCCGTCGCGCCGCCGGTAGCCGCCGGACGCAGCGACGCCACGGCGAGCCGCACCGACCGCATCATCATCGTGGCGCTCGACCCCGGCCACGGCGGCGAAGACCCCGGTGCCATCGGCCCCAACGGCACGCGCGAGAAAGACATCGTGCTGCAGGTGGCCCACCGCCTGCGCGAGCGCATCAACGCGAGCAGCGTGAACGGCAGCCCGATGCGCGCGTTTCTCACGCGCGACGCCGACTTCTTCGTGCCGCTGGGCGTGCGCGTGCAGAAGGCGCGGCGAGTGCAGGCCGACCTGTTCGTGAGCATCCATGCCGATGCCTTCACCACGCCCGCCGCGCGCGGCGCCAGTGTGTTCGCGCTGAGCCAGAGCGGCGCGTCGAGCAGCGCGGCGCGCTGGCTCGCCAACAAGGAAAACGACGCCGACAAGGTCGGCGGCGTGAACGTCGGCAATCACGAGGCCCAGGTACAGCGCGCGCTGCTCGACATGAGCACGACCGCGCAGATCAACGACAGCCTGAAGCTCGGCGGCGCCATGCTCGGCGAGATCAAGGGCATTGGCGCGCGGCTGCACAAGGGGCAGGTCGAACAGGCCGGCTTCGCGGTGCTGAAGGCGCCGGACATCCCGAGCGTGCTGGTGGAGACGGCCTTCATCAGCAACCCGGAAGAAGAAGCCAACCTTCGCCGTGTCGACTACCAGGAGAACCTGGCCGATGCGCTGATGCGCGGCATCCAGCGCTATTTCGCCCAGAACCCGCCTCTGGCGCGCAGCCGGCAACTCTGATTTGGCGCTGCGGCTTTTGTAAAGCCAAAGCACGCCCTTCCGTCCCACGCCGCGCGGCCCGCTACACCGCACAGGCAGGTGCGGCAGGCTCCTACACCGGGGCCCCGCCTTGCGGCCATGATGAATCATCACTTCTCGAAAGGTGGACATCATGAACACACGTCTCTGGATCGCTGCAGCCGCAGCCACTTCGGTCATGGCGATTGCGGGTTGCGCGAGCGGCCCTAACCAGAATCTCGGGACCGGGGTAGGCGCCGTAGGCGGCGCGCTGGTGGGCAATGCCATCGGCGGCAACACCGCAAGCACGGTGGGTGGCGCGGCCATCGGCGGCGTCATCGGCAACCAGATCGGCCGCAGTGCCGACGAGCGCAACTACTACAACCAGCAGCGCTATCCGCGGGGCAGCGGCTACTACCCGGGCAACGGGCCGAACTACTGATACGCAGCCTGAACGACAAAGCGCGCCGATTGGCGCGCTTTGTCGTTGACGGAGCAAGTCGTCAGGCCCCCGCCGCGCGCGCCTTCTCCGCCTTCGATGCACGCCACGCGCCGAAGATCGCGAGCAGGCCGGGCACGAAGATCAGCGCCCAGATGATCTTGTCCAGGTGCTGGCGCACGAAGGGCAGGTTGCCGAAGAAGTAACCCGCGGTTGCGATGCCCAGCACCCAGAGGAGTCCGCCGACCACGTTGTACATGGTGAACTTCGCGCGGCTCATCTCGGCCACGCCGGCCACGAACGGCGCGAAGGTGCGAATGAAGGGCATGAAGCGCGCAAGGATGATCGTGATGCCGCCGTAGCGCTCGTAGAAGCCGTGGGCCTGGTCGAAGGCCTTGCGGTTGAAGAAGCGCGAGTTCTCCCACTGGAACACCTTCGGCCCGAAGTAGCGGCCGATCGAATAGTTGCACTGGTCGCCCAGGATGGCCGCTGCAATGAGGATCCCGCAGGCCAGCGGAAAGCTCATGAGCCCCACGCCGCACAGCGCGCCCACGATGAAGAGCAGCGAGTCCCCGGGCAGGAACGGCATCACCACCGCGCCGGTCTCGACGAAGACGATGAGGAACAGCAGCGCATAGACCCAGGGCCCGTAGGCAATGACGAAGGCTTCGAGGTGCTTGTCGACATGAAGGATGAAGTCGACGAGAAAGCTGATGATTTCCATGGGGGCGGATTATCCTTGCTGCCACTGAGCGCCCTGCCAATCACCCCATGCGTGCACATACGCGCTGCCACCGATGCGGGCCAGCGCCTGAACGAGCGCCGCTTTTAGAATGCCCCGGTGAGCGCCCTCCCCACTTCCATCTCCCCCGCCGAACGCCGCCCCATCCGCGAACTCCCCGACGAGCTGATCAGCCAGATCGCCGCCGGCGAAGTCGTCGAGCGCCCCGCCTCGGTGGTGCGCGAGCTGCTGGACAACGCGCTCGATGCGGGCGCCGGCCAGATCACGGTGCGACTGGCCTCGGGCGGCGTGCGGCTGATCTCGGTCGAGGACGACGGCCTGGGCATCCCGCGCGAGGAACTCACGGTGGCCCTGCGCCGCCACGCGACCAGCAAGATCGCAAGCCTCAACGACCTCGAAACGGTCGGCACCATGGGATTCCGGGGAGAAGCGCTGGCCGCCATCAATGCGATCGCCGAACTCAGCATCCTTTCGCGCTTCGCCGGTTCCGAGGGCGCGTTCGCGCTCGACGGCCGCACCGGCGAGTTGCGGCCCGTGGCCCGCTCCACCGGCACCACGGTCGAGGTGCGCGAGCTGTTCTTCGCAACGCCCGCGCGCCGCAAGTTCCTGAAGACCGACGCCACCGAACTGGCCCATTGCATAGAGGCGGTGCGCCGCCACGCACTGGCACGGCCCGAGGTGGGCTTTTCGGTCTGGCATGACGGCAAGCTGGTCGAGCAGTGGCGCGCCGCCACCACGCGCGAGCAGCGACTGGCCGACGCACTGAGTGACGATTTCGTGGCGCAGAGCGTGGCCGTCGAGCGCGAAGGCGGCCCGGTGCGCGTGATCGGCCGCGCCGGCATTCCCGATGCGGCGCGGTCGCGCGGCGACCAGCAGTTCTTCTACGTCAACGGCCGCTTCGTGCGCGACAAGGTACTGTCGCACGCCGTGCGCAGCGCGTACGAAGACGTGCTGCACGGACAGCGCCAGCCGATCTATGCGCTGTACCTCGAAATCGATCCGGCGCGCGTCGACGTGAACGTGCATCCGACCAAGATCGAGGTGCGCTTTCGCGACGGGCGCGAGGTGCACCAGGCGGTGCGCCACGCCATCGAGGACGCGCTGGCGGCTCCACGCGCGGGCGACGCCGTGGTGGCCCCGGGCGCGCCGCAGCCGTTCTTCAAGCAAACCCCGCTGCCGTCGAACGCCAGTTGGGCGCAGCCCGCCATCAATTTCACGGCACGCGAACGCGGCGCCGGCGACTTCGAGGCCATGTGGCCCAGGCGCAGCGAGCAGCTGGCGCATACGGCCGAGCCCACCGCCTCGCTCCTCTGGCCTTCCGCCAGTGCGGTGCCGACGACGTTCCCGCCATCCGCAGGGCTGCCCGTGGACGACCGCGCCGACACCACCCCTCTCGCCACCAACGAGGAGGCCTGGCCGCTGGGACGGGCGCTGGCCCAGCTGCAGGGCATCTACATCCTGGCCGAGAACAGCCAGGGCCTGGTGATCGTCGACATGCACGCGGCGCACGAGCGCATCGTCTACGAGCGGCTCAAGACACAGCTCGACGGCGCGGCCATCGCCAGCCAGCCGCTGCTGATCCCGGCCACCTTCGCCGCCACGCCGCAGGAAGTGGCCACGGCCGAGGCCTGCGCCGAGGTGCTGCCGACGCTGGGCCTGGAAATCACCCCCTTCTCGGCGCGCACCCTTGCGGTGCGTGCCGTGCCCGGAACGCTGGCCGACGGCGATCCGGTGGAACTGGCGCGCAGCGTGCTGGCCGAACTGGGCCAGCACGACGCGAGCACCGTGGTGCAACGCGCCCAGAACGAGCTGCTGTCCACCATGGCCTGCCACGGGGCAGTGCGGGCCAACCGAAAGCTCACCATCGACGAGATGAACGCACTGTTACGCCAGATGGAAGCAACAGAACGTTCGGACCAGTGCAACCACGGCCGGCCAACCTGGCGCCAGCTGTCGATCCGCGAGCTCGATTCGCTGTTCATGCGCGGCCGATAGGCAGAACGGCGCTTTTAGGCCTTTCTTCTAGGGTTTTCCACCGTCATCGGAATTGTGGGCACGTACGTTGCATAGGTTCGTCAAGGCGCCAGCGAGCGTTGTTTCGGGGGGTTACCAAAGTGCAGTGTCGGCGCACCTCGGTGAAAGCAGATGAACTTTTCAGCCGGCTCTGCTGTCCTTCAACCCCATGATGAAACGCTGGACCCTCCTCGCGTCTGTCCTCTCGCTGTGTGCCCTGCTGGCCGCCGGCTGCTCGACGCTCGACGAGCGGCAGCGCGAATGGATCTTCCAGCCCAGCGATAGCAGCTGGGGCAACACCGCCACCATGGCCAAGGGCATGGAAGACGTGTGGATCGATTTCCAGTCCTCCACCACCGGTGAGCCTGCCCGCCTGCACGGCCTGTGGCTGGGCGGCGCGCCCGAGACCACCGACACGCCCGTGCTGCTGTACCTGCACGGCGCCCGCTACAACGTGGCCGGCTCGGCGCCGCGCATCCAGCGCATGCACGAGCTGGGCTTCTCGGTGCTGGCGATCGACTACCGCGGCTTCGGCAAGAGCTCCAAGGGCCTGCCCTCGGAAGAGTCGGCCCGCGAGGACGCCCGCGCCGCCTGGACCTGGCTGGCCGCGCGCCATCCCAGGCAGCACCGCTACATCTTCGGCCACTCGCTGGGCGGCGCCATCGGCATCGACCTGGCGGCGCATGTGAACGACGAGAGCGGCACCATCGTCGAGAGCACGTTCACTTCCATCGCCGACGTGGTCAGCGGCTTCAAGTGGGGCTGGCTGCCCTTCGGGGCCCTCATCACGCAGCGCTTCGAGGCCATCAACACCGTCAAGGACATCGGCGCGCCGCTGCTGGTGGTGCATGGCACGGCCGACAGCCTGATCAACCCCACGCTGGGCCGCAAGCTCTACGACGCGGCCACCGTGCCCAAGCTGTTCGTGCTGGTCGAAGGCGGCTCGCACCACAACACCAACTCGGTCGGCGAGGCGCAGTACCGCGCGGCGCTGACACAGCTGTTCCGCATGAAGCCCGAGGGCATGGTGGCGCGGAACCAGCCGAAGCTGTCGCCGCCCTCGCCGGCTCCGCAGGACGTGCACGGTGAGGCGCGCGCGAGCAGCGTGCCCGCGGCGATCTAGCCCGGGCTGCGTTCGAAAGGACAAACCCCTTCGAACGCAATCCCGTCTCAAGCCAGGTTGAAAGGCAGCTGCCGCAAAGGCTTGCCCGTCAGCTGCGCGACGGCATTGGCGAACGCGGGCGCCAGCGGCGGCAGGCCGGGCTCGCCCATCCCCTTGGGCGCATCGGCGCTGGGCACGATGTGGATGTCGAACTCCGGCACCTGCGTGATGCGGGCCACGGTGAAGTCGCCGAAGTTGCCCTGCTGCACGACACCGTCCTTCAGCGTGATCGCGCTGCCTTGCAGGCAGGTCGACAGCCCCATCACCGCCGCGCCCTGCACCTGCGCCTCCACGCTGCGCGGGTTGACGGCGAGGTTGCAGTGCACGCCGCTGGTCACGCGGTGCAGCACCGGCTGGCCGTCCTTGACCGAGGCTTCCACCACGTAGGCCACCACAGATTCGAAGGACTCGTGCACCGCCACGCCCCAGGCGCGGCCTTCGGGCAGCTTCTTCTTGCCGTAGCCGCTCTTGTCCACCGCCAGCTGCAGCGCAGCGCGATGGCGCGGGTGCTTGTCGCCGAACAGCTGCATGCGGTAGGCCACCGGGTCCTGCTTGGTGCTGCGGGCGATCTCGTCGATCAGCGTCTCCATCACGAAGGCGGTGTGGGTGGAACCCACGCTGCGCCACCACAGCACCGGCACGTTGACCTGCGGATGGTGTACCGTGAGGCGCATCGGCACCGGGTAGGGATCGCGCATGCCCTCGACGGCCGTGGCGTCGATGCCGTCCTTCACCATCATCCCGGCGAACACCGTGCCCGAGGTGATCGACTGGCCCACGATGACGTGGTCCCACGCCAGGATCTTGCCGCGCTCGTCGAAACCGATGCGCGCGCGGTGCAGGTGCATGGGGCGGTAGTAGCCGCCCTTGATGTCGTCCTCGCGGCTCCACAGCAGGCGCACGGGCGCGTCCAGGCCCGCCGCGCGCGTGGCTTTGGCGATCTCGCAGGCCTCGACCACGAAGTCGCTCGAGCCCACGAAGCGCCGGCCGAAGCCGCCGCCCGCCATCTGCACGTTCACCTTCACCTGCGCGGGATTGAGCTTCAGCGTGCGTGCCGCGGCCTGGCCGTCGAGGTCGGCGGACTGGGTGCCGACCCACAGTTCGGCGCGTCCGTCCGACAGCTTCACGGTGCAGTTCAGCGGCTCCATCGGCGCGTGCGCGAGGTACGGAAACACGAACTCGGCCTCGAGTTTGCGCGGCGCGGTGGCCAGCGGTGCCATGTCGGCGTCGAACTTGCGATTGCCGGGCCGGCCGGCGAGTTCGCGGTACTGGACCAGCTGCTTGTCGCTGTCCACCTTTTCCACGGCGGCCGTGTCCCATTGCAGCTTCAGCGCGTCGCGGCCCAGCTTGGCCGGCCAGTAGCCATTGGCCACCACGGCCACGCCTTCGGCGCCGCGGTCCAGCGGGATGCGCACCACCGCCTTCACGCCCTTGACGGCGCGCGCGGCGCTGTCGTCCACCGAGGCCAGGCGGGCGCCGAACACGGGCGGATGCGCCACCACGGCCGTGAGCTGACCCGGCTGCCGCACGTCGATACCGAAGTCCTGCTTTCCGCTGCTCTTGGCGCGCGCGTCCAGGCGCGTCGTTGCGCGGCCGATGATCCGGAAGTCCTTGGGGTTCTTCAGCGTGACCTTCTCGGGCACCGGCAGCGCCATGGCCGCCTCGGCCAGTTCGCCGTAGCCCAGTTTGCGGCCGCCCGGGCCCAGCACCGTGCCGGCCTGCGTGCGCAGCGTGGCCGGGTCGACCTTCCAGCGCGCCGCCGCAGCCGACAGCAGCATGGCCCGGGCGCGGGCGCCGAGTTCACGGTACTGCGTGAAGCTGTTCTTGATCGAATTGGAGCCGCCGGTCAGGTGCATGCCGAACAGTGGGTCTGCGTATGCCGCATCGTTCGTGCCGTTGCGGCTGCGCACCAGCGCCCAGTCGGCGTCCAGTTCCTCGGCCAGGATCATCGGCAGGCCGGTCTGCACGCCCTGGCCGAATTCGAGCCGGTTGATGGTCACCGTGACTTCGCCGCTGGGCGCGATCTGCACGAAGGCCGAGGGTTGCTGCGTCGGCTTGAGGCCGCCGGCCGCAGGCTTTGCACCATCGGCCTGCGCCATGGCCAGGTGGGGAAAGGCGCCGAGCGCGAGGCCGCCGGCGCCGGCCATCTTGAGGAAGCTGCGGCGGGGCAGCGTGGCGGGCTCTTCGGCCGAAGCCTGGGCCATCAGGCGCTGCAGGGCGCGCGGCAGGTCGTGGTAGTCGATGGAGGGCAGCATGAGGACTCCTTCAGGCGAGGGTTCGGGCCGCATCGGCCACGGCGGCGCGGATGCGCGCATAGGTGCCGCAGCGGCAGATGTTGCCGGCCATGGCCGAGTCGATCTCGTCGGCACTGGGCTGCTTGCCCGCGGGGAGCGACTTCAGGAACGCGGTCGCGCTCATGATCTGGCCGCTCTGGCAGTAACCGCACTGCGCGACGTCGTGCCGCACCCAGGCGGCGTGCACCGCGGCGCCGACCTTGTCGCTGCCGTCGGTGGCGACCTCGATGGTGGTGATCTTCTTGCCTTCGGCCGCGGCGATGGGCGTGATGCACGAGCGGATGGCCTGGCCGTCCATGTGCACGGTGCAGGCACCGCACAGCGCGGCGCCGCAGCCGAACTTGGTGCCGGTCATGCCCAGCGAGTCGCGCAGGGCCCAGAGGATGGGGGTGCCGGGATCGGCATCGACCGTGTGTTCACGGCCATTGACGTGGAGCGCACTCATGTTCTTTTTCTCCGTGGATGGTTGAGGGTCGGATTCACTTGGCGCCGTCGAGCAGCCACTGGGCGAGCGACTGCAGGTCGGCATCGGGCACCTGGGCCTGCGGCGGCATCGGCATCGCGCCCCATTTGCCCGAGCTGCCGGCCTTGATGCTTGCGGCCAACTGTGCGGCCGTGCCCTTGCCGTCGCCGTATTTGGCGCCGATGTCTTTCCAGGATGGGCCCACCACCTTGGTCGCGGGCTGGTGGCATGCGACGCATGAATACTTTTGCGCCAGCGCCTGGCTCGCAGCGGCGTGCAGCGGCCACAGCGCGCTCACGCCGCAGGCCGCGGCCAAGGCAAGGGAGGCGATGCGGCCCGTGCCGCGCGGCAGGTTCCGGTAGAGAGAAGTCGTTTCTGTTTTCATCGTGGCACCGTGGAAAAAAGCGGGTTGTCTGATTCGACGGACACTCCCCCGCGGACCGCATCGGATGCGACGCCGGTGCACCGAGGAGCGCTGCCCGCGAGTGTCGGACGAAGACCGGCCAGCCACTTGCCTGATTCGCGCGCGTTCTTGCCTGAAACACCGAAACTGCATCGGAAACGCAGGCCCTGCCAGGCGCGCGGGCTAGACTTTTTCGTTCGCGTCACTCGAAAGGATTCAGATGGAAGCGGCACAGCCGGCGCAGCACGGCGAATCGGGCGAACCGGGTGCATTGGACGATCTGGCCCGGGCGGTCGCACACATCGCCCACAGTGACGGCGACTACGTGACGGCCATTCCCGAGCTTTCGCTGCACCGTCGCAGCACCACGACCGAGCCGCTGCATTGCATCTACGGCTTCGGCGTGGGCATCACCATCCGCGGGCAGAAGCGGGTGGCGCTCGGCGACGAGGTGTTCGACTATTCGGCGGGCCAATCGCTGCTGACCACCGCCGACCTGCCTGTGGTGACGCACATCACCCGGGCCAGCGCCGCGCAGCCCTTCATGGGCCTGATGCTGCGGCTCGACCCGCGCGCCGTCGTGCAGGCTGCCGCCGAGATGGCCCTGCCCCCGCCGGCCAGGGACGGCACCCAGCGCGCCATGTCTCTCGGCGAACTCGACCCGACGCTGCTCGGCGCGGTCACGCGGCTCGTCCAGCTGCTCGCCGAGCCCCGGCTGATGCCGCAGCTCGCGCCGCTGTTGCAGCAGGAGATCCTCGTGCGATTGCTGGCGGGGCGCCACGGCCCGCAGCTGCAGCGCCTGGTGGCGATCGGCTCGCCGAGCCAGCAGGTGGCCCAGAGCATGGCCTGGCTCAAGATGAATTTCACGCGGCCCGTGCTGGCCGACGCGCTGGCCGCTTCCGCGAACATGAGCCCCTCGACCTTCCGCCAGCACTTCCGGGCCATGGTAGGCATGAGCCCGATGCAGTACCTGAAGCAGCTGCGCCTGCAGGAAGCGCGACAGCTGATGCTGAACCAGGGCATCGACGCCGGCACCGCAGGCGTGCGCGTGGGCTACGAGAGCGCCTCGCAGTTCAGTCGCGAGTACGCGCGCCTGTTCGGCGCGCCGCCGCTGCGCGACATCCGGCGGATGCGCGAAGCGACCTGAGCCGCCCGGGGGCATCCGCCGCGCACGCACCGACCGGCGCGCGCCATTTGCTACCCTCGGCGCATCATGTTTCCCCGCTCCGCACCGGCCGCCGAGGCCGCTCCTCCGGCCGCGCCCACCGCGGCGCCCCCGGGTCCGCCGCCCTACGTCGCGCTCGCCGGCCCCACCGCTTCGGGCAAGACGGCCGCCGCGCTGGCGCTCGCGCGGCTGCAGCGGGTGGAGATCGTCTCGGTCGATTCGGCACTCGTCTACCGCGGCATGAACATCGGCACCGCCAAGCCCACGCCCGCCGAACAGGCCGCCGTGCCGCACCACCTGATCGACATCCTCGATCCGCGCGAGAGCTACAGCGCCGCGGCCTTCGTGGCCGACGCCACGCGGCTCATCGGCGAGATCCGCGCGCGCGGCGCGCTGCCGCTGCTGGTGGGCGGCACGATGCTTTATTTCAAGGCGCTGTTCGACGGCATCGACGCGATGCCCGCGGCCGATGCCGCAGTGCGCGCGCGCATCGATGCTGAAGCCGCCACGCTCGGCTGGCCGGCCATGCACGCGCGGCTCGCGCAGGTCGACCCGGTCACGGCCGCGCGGCTCGCGCCGCAGGACAGCCAGCGCATCCAGCGCGCGCTCGAAGTGTGGGAGAGCAGCGGCCAGCCGCTGTCGAGCTTTCATGCGAGCGACAACAAGACCGCCAAGGCTGTCGAAGACGGCGTGCTGTTCTCGCTCGAACCGGCTGACCGCGCCTGGCTGCACACGCGCATCGCCGAGCGCTTCGACGCGATGCTTGCGGCCGGCTTCCTCGACGAAGTGCGCGCGTTGCGCGCGCGCGGCGACCTGTCGACCGAGCTGCCCTCGATGCGCTGCGTCGGCTACCGGCAGGCATGGGAAACGCTCGATGCCTGCGGCAACGCGGCGCCCTCCACCAAGGCCATGGCCGAGCTGCGCGAACGCGGCATCGCCGCCACGCGCCAGCTTGCCAAGCGGCAGATCACCTGGCTGCGCAGCATGCCGCAGCGCACCGTGATCGCCTGCGACGCGCCCGACGCGGTGCAAGCCGCCGTTCAACTGATCGCCAAGACCACAAGCCCCGGATGACGCTGCGCATTTCCAACCTCGGCAAGCACTACGGCGATGCGCCGGTCTTCGAGAACGTGACGCTGGAGGTCCGGCCCGGCGAGTTCGTCGCCGTCGTGGGCGAATCGGGCGTCGGCAAGTCGACGCTGCTCAACTGCATGGCCGGCCTCGACAGCTGGGACCAGGGCACGGTCACGCACGAAGGCACCGACATCGGCGCGCTCGACGGCGAGGCCTGCGCGCTCTGGCGGCGGCGGCACGTCGGCTTCGTGTTCCAGGCCTTCCACGTGCTGCCGCACCTCGACGTGGCGCAGAACGTGTCGCTGCCGCTGATGCTGCTCGGCGCGCAGCAGAAGGACGACGCCCGCGTCGCGCACATGCTCGAATCGGTGGGCCTGCCCGGCATGGGTGCTCGGCTGCCGCAGACGCTGTCGGGCGGACAACTGCAGCGCGTGGCGATTGCGCGCGCGCTGGTGCATCGCCCCGCCCTGCTGCTGGCCGACGAGCCCACGGGCAACCTCGATCCGTCCACCGCCGCGAAGGTGATGGAACTGCTGATCGGCCAGACCCGCGAGCACGGTGCATCGCTGGTGCTGGTGACGCACTCCGAGAGCGCGGCGGCCCGGGCCGACCGCCTGCTGCACCTGACGGCCGGCGGAATCCGCGCCTGAACTACTGCGGCGCGATCAGTGCAGCGTAGCGCGACAGGTCGACGTTGCCGCCACTGATCACGATGCCGACGCGTTGTCCGGCGACGGCCTTGCCGGCCGCAATGGCGCCCGCAAAGGCGAGGCAGCCGGTCGGCTCCACCACCATCTTCATGCGCTCGGCGAAGAAGCGCATCGCGTCGACGAGCTGCTCGTCGGTGACGGTGAAGATGTCGTCCACGTCGCGGCGGATGATGCCGAAGGTGTACTCGCCCAGGTGCTGCGTCTGTGCACCGTCGGCAATGGTCTTCGGCGTTTCGATGTGCACGATTTTCCCCGCGCGGAACGATTGCTGGCCGTCGTTGCCCGCCTCGGGCTCGACGCCATAGACCTTGCAGTTCGGCGCCAGCGCGCGCGCCGACAGCGCTGAACCCGACAGCAGCCCGCCGCCGCCCAGGCACACGAACAGGTGGTCGAGCGGCCCCGTTTCCTCGATCAGTTCCTTCACCGCCGTGCCCTGGCCCGTGAGCACGTCGGGATGGTCGTAGGGCGGGATCATCGTCATGCCGCGCTCCTGCGCGAGCCGCTTGGTCAGCGCCTCGCGGTCTTCAGTGAAGCGGTCGTACATCACCACTTCGGCGCCATAGCCCTTGGTGGCTGCGACCTTGGCGGCGGGCGCGTCCTTGGGCATGACGATCACCGCCGGCATCGACAGCAGGCGCGCCGACAGCGCGATGGCCTGCGCATGGTTGCCCGACGAAAACGCGATCACGCCGCCCTTGCGCTGCGCGGCATCGAACTTCGACAGTGCGTTGAACGCGCCGCGGAACTTGAACGCGCCCATGCGCTGGAAGTTCTCGCACTTGAAGAAGAACTCGGCACCCCAGCGTTCGTTGGCGGTGGTCGAGCGCAGCACGGGCGTGCGGTGGGCATGGCCTTCGAGCCGCGCGGCCGCGGCAATGACGTCGTCGTAGGTAGGTAGTTGCATGGGCCGAGCTTAGCGGGGCTCGCGTTTTTTTTGCAGCCCCGATGGGTAAAAACCCGGGATGCGCGCTCGCTCAACTTCGGTACTCTGTATACAGAGTTCAAAGAAAGCCGCCATGCCCGCCCAGCTCCTCAGCATCGAAGTCGCCCCCGACCTCGTCGACCAGGTCTACCGCGCCCTGCTCGGCGCCATCAGCAGCGGCACGCTCGCGCCGGGCGAACGCATCACGCAGGAAGACATCGCGCAGCGCCTCTCGGTGTCTCGCCAGCCCGTGCTCCAGGCGCTGCGGCTGCTCAAGAAAGACGGCTTCGTGCTCGACGCGCCCGGCCGCGGCGTGCTGGTGGCGCCGCTGGAAGCCGAGGCGATGCGTCAGGTCTACCAGGTGCGTGGCGCGCTCGACGTGCTGGCCACACGGCTCGCGGCGCGCCAGCGTTTTCGCATCGACCCGAAGCTCATCGAGCGCGGACGGCGTGCAGCGCGCGGGCGCAATGTCGAAGCCATGATCGATGCCGACATCGCCTTTCACCAGGCCATCTATGAAGCTTCGGGCAATCCGCTGATCGGCCAGAGCGCCGACCCGCACTGGCGCCACCTGCGCCGCGCGATGGGCGCGGTGCTGCAGGCCGAGCCGCAGCGCGAATCGCTGTGGGACGAGCATGAGGCCATCGCCGCGGCCATTGCCGCCGGCAATGCAGACCGCGCCGCACGCCTGAGCGAAGAACACGTCTCGCGGGCCAGCGAGGCATTGAGCGAACGGCTCGCGCAGCAACTCGCGCGCACCGCATCCACCACCACGCAGAAAAAAGGAGACAAGGCATGAAGCTGACACCCGAGCAACGCGCGCAATTCGAGCGCGACGGCTACCTGTTCTTCCCCGGCCATTTCTCGGCTGAGGAGACGAAGGTGCTGACCGATGCGGTGCCCGAGCTCTACAGCAGGCGCGAGGCCTTCAACGTGCGCGAGAAAGGCTCCGACGCCGTGCGCACGAACTTCGCCGCGCACCTCGTCAGCGAACCCTTCGCCCGCCTCGCGCGCCATCCGCGCATGGTCGGCCCGGTGAGGGATCTCTTCGACGAAGAGGTCTACATGCACCAGTTCAAGATCAACGGCAAGATGGCCTTCGAGGGCGACGTGTGGCAGTGGCACCAGGACTACGGCACCTGGCTCAACGACGACCTGATGCCCACCGAACGCGCAATGAACGTCGCGATCTTTCTCGACGAGGTGAACGAGCACAACGGCCCGCTGATGTTCATTCCGGGCAGCCATCGCAAGGGCGTGGTCGATGCGAAGCATGACCTCACGACCACCAGCTACCCGCTGTGGACCGTGGACAACGACCTGATCCGCCAACTGGTCGACCGCGCGGGCGGCAGGCATGGCGGCATCGTCTCGCCCAAGGGGCCGGCCGGTTCGATGATCCTCTTTCACAGCTGCCTGGTGCATGCCTCGGGCAGCAACCTCTCGCCCTTCAACCGCGTGGCGGTGTACCTGAGCCTGTGCGCGGTCAGCAACCACATCCGGCGCCACAAGCGGCCCGAGTACATCGCGCACCGAAACTTCACGCCCATCGAGATGCTGCCCGACGACTGCCTGCTGAAACCCTACCCCGTCGAGGTGCCGTGGAAGAACGGCCTGCCCGAGAGCGCATTGCGCACCTCGCTCGACGTGCTTGACACCGCGGAGGCCTGAACGACATGAGTCTGCACACCCGCCTGCAGCAGCGCGCCGCCGAAGGCCGCCCCGTCCGCATCGGCCTGATCGGCGCCGGCAAGTTCGGCGCGATGTACCTCGCGCAGATTCCGCGCACGCCCGGCGTGCAACTGGTCGCCATCGCCGACCTTTCGCCCGATGCGGCCCGCGTCAATCTTGAACGCGTGGGCTGGAAGGCCGAGCGCGCCGCCGCAGCTTCGGTACAGGAGGCGCTGAAGCACGGCACCACCTGGATCACCGACGACTGGCAGGCCGTGACGCGCGAGCTGAGCATCGACATCGTGGTCGAATGCACGGGCAACCCGATCGCGGCAGTGGACCACTGCCTCGACGCTTTCGCGCACGGCAAGCATGTGGTCAACGTGACGGTCGAGGCCGACGCCTTCTGCGGTCCGCTGCTCGCGCACAGGGCACGGCAGGCCGGCGTGCTCTATTCACTCGCCTTCGGCGACCAGCCCGCGCTGATCTGCGACCTGGTCGACTGGGCGCGCACCTGCGGCTTTCCGGTGGTGGCGGCCGGGCGCGGCCACAAGTGGCTGCCGCACTTCACCGAATCGACGCCCGAGACGGTGTGGGGCAACTACGGCCTCACGCCCGAGCAGGCCAAGCGCGGCGGTCTCAATCCGAAGATGTTCAACAGCTTCCTCGACGGCTCCAAGCCTTCCATCGAAAGCTCGGCGGTCGCCAACGCCACCGGCCTCACCGTGCCTTCGGACGGCCTGCTCTACCCTCCCGCGAGCGTGGAGGACATTCCCTTCGTCACTCGGCCGAAAAGCGAGGGCGGCGTGCTGGAGCGCAAGGGCATGGTCGAGGTGGTGTCCTCGCTCGAGGCCGACGGCCGCAAGATCCCGTACGACATCCGCATGGGCGTGTGGGTCACGGTCGAGGCCGAGACCGACTACATCCGGAACTGCTTCGAGGAATACAACGCCCACACCGACCCCAGCGGGCGCTACTTCACGCTCTACAAGCGCTGGCACCTGATCGGCCTCGAAGTAGGCATGTCGGTGGCCAGCGTGGCGCTGCGCGGCGAGCCCACCGGCGTGGCCACCTGCTGGAACGCCGACGTGGTCGCCACCGCCAAGCGCGACCTCGCGGCAGGCGAAATGCTCGACGGCGAAGGCGGCTACACGGTGTGGGGCAAGCTGCTGCCGGCCGAGCGCTCTCTGCGCCTGGGCGGCCTGCCGCTCGGGCTGGCGCACAACGTCAAGCTGGTGCGCCCGGTGAAGAAGGGCCAGAGCCTGAGCTGGGCCGACGTGGCGATCGACACGACGACCGCGGCTTACAAGCTGCGCAGCGAGATGGAGGCGATGTTCGCGCCTTCGGTGCGGGCATTGCACCCGACGGCAATCGCGTAAAAAATCTTCTGCTCGGCACGCCCTGCGTGTCGAAATGACCGCCAGCGGGCCGTCATTGTGGTGAGCGATCTTGCTCGACAGCCTTTTCCATGACGGAGAGACACCATGCAGTACATGTTGATGTTCTATCAGCCCGCGGCCGAATTCGAACAGCGCGACGATGCGTCCTCGCAGGCCTACCGGGCCAGCTGGGTCGCGTATGCCGACGCCGTGCGCCAGGCCGGCATTTCGCTCGGCGGCCACGGCCTTTTCCCGCCCATGACCGGCACCACGCTGCGCGTGCGCGGCGACAAGCGCCAGGTGCAGGACGGCCCCTTCGCCGACACCAAGGAGCAGCTCGGCGGCTACTTCGTGGTCGATGTGCCCAACCTCGACGTGGCACTCGAGTGGGCGGCGCGCGCGCCCTGCGCCACCAGCGGCGGGGTGGAGGTCCGGCCCGTCTTCACGGCCACGGCTGTAGCCGCCGCATGACCGACCCGGCGGCGCACCAGGCCGCCGAGCGTGCGGCGCGCGATTCGTACGGGCGGCTGCTGGCCATCCTGTCGGCGCGCACGCACGACATCGCCGCATCGGAAGACGCATTGGCCGACGCCTTCGCGCGAGCACTCGAGCGCTGGCCGGCCGATGGCATTCCCTCACAGCCCGATGCGTGGCTGCTGAGCGTGGCGCGGCACCGCAAGCTCGACGCCTGGCGCCACACCCGCGTACAGGACGCGGCCACGCAAAGCCTGATGCTGCTGGCCGGCGAGGTCGACGAAGGCACCGCCGACGGCGCGGCCGTGCCCGACGAGCGGCTGCGCCTGCTCTTCGTGTGTGCGCATCCGGCCATCGACGCGGCCGCGCGCGCACCGCTGATGCTGCAGACCGTGCTCGGGCTCGACGCCGCGCGCATGGCCGGCGCCTTCCTCACCGCGCCGGCCACGCTCGGCCAGCGGCTGGTGCGCGCCAAGGCCCGCATCCGCGCGGCCGGCATTCCCTTCGAATATCCGCAAGCACGCGACCTGCCGCAGCGACTGCAGGATGTGCTCGACGGCATCTACGCCGCCTACGGCACCGGCTGGGACGACGTGGACGGCGCCGACGCCCTGCCCCGCGGCCTCACGGTCGAGGCCGTCGACCTCTGCCGCATCCTCTGCGGCCTGATGCCGAACGAGCCCGAGCCGCTCGGCCTGCTCGCGCTGATGCTGTTCTGCGAGGCCCGCACGGCGGCGCGACGCAGCGATGCCGGCGCGTATGTGCCGCTCGACCAGCAGGACATCACGCGCTGGGACCATGAACTGCTCGCGCAAGCTGAACACCATCTGCGGCGGGCCAGCGCCATGCAGTCACTCGGCGCCTACCAGCTGGAAGCAGCGATCCAGTCGGCACACTGCGAGCGCCGCGCCGGCGCACCGGTGCCACCCGAAACACTGGTGGCCCTGTACGAGGGCCTGCTGGCGCTGCGGCCGAGCGTCGGTGCGCAGGTCAGCCGCGCCTGCGCGCTGGCCAACGCACGCGGACCGGAAACCGGCCTGCGGGCACTCGATGCCATTGCGGCCAACGAGGTGACGAACTACCAGCCCTTCTGGGCGGCGCGCGCCCATCTGCTGGCGGCCGGCGGGGCGCGAACCGCGGCGCGGCAGGCCTACGACCGGGCCATCGGGCTCAGCGCCAGCGCGGCGGTGCGCGCGTATCTGCATGCGATGTCGGACCGGCTCTGAGCGGCTGGCTCTTCGTCAACGCCGCCGTCACCCCTGCGGCGCGGCCGCCGGCTCAGGCTCGCGCACCAGCAGCTTCGATCCGCGCACATCGCGACAATCGGCCCATGCGCGCATTGCTCACCACCTTCTCCTGGCAGGAACTCCGCCATCATCCCTGGCGCAATGCGGCGGCCGTGCTGGCGGTGATGCTGGGCGTGGCGCTGGCCTTCTCGGTGCAGCTGATCAATGCGTCGGCGCTCGACGAATTCGCGAGCGCGGTGCGATCGGTCAACGGCCAGCCCGACCTGGAAGTGCGCGCCGTGCAGGGCGGCTTCGACGAAGCCGTGTTCGCGCGGCTGGCCCGGCATCCGCAGGTGACGCTGGCGAGCCCCGTGCTCGAGTTCCAGGGCCTGACGCTGGCGGGCGAACGACAGGTGCCGATGCGCGTGATCGGCGTCGATGCGCTGGTGCTGCCGGCCATCGCTCCGGCGCTGATGCCACAGGCCGCAGCCGGCGCCGATCGCTTCGCGCTGTTCGCACCGGGCCATGTGTTTCTCAACACCGCGGCGCGCGCCGCGCTGGGCCTGCCCGCGCAAGCGCCCGGCGGCGGCGGTGTGGAGACGATGCAGCTGCGCAGCGGCGATGCCTGGCAGTGGCTGGACGTGTCCGGCCATGTCGCCGCCAGCGGTTCGGCGCTCGCGGTGATGGACATCGCGGCCGCGCAGGAGCTGTTCGGCCAGGTCGGCCGGCTCAGCCGCATCGACCTGCGGCTGGCACCCGGTACCGACAGGGCCGCCTTCATGGCCTCGCTGCAGCAGTCGCCGGGCTGGCCCGCAGGCGTGCAGTTCGCCGAGCCCGGCGATGCGGCCGAGCGCGTGAGCAACCTGTCGCGCGCCTATCGCGTCAACCTGACGGTGCTGGCGCTGGTGGCGCTGTTCACGGGCGCGTTCCTTGTGTTCTCGGTGCTGGCGCTCAGCGTGGCCAAGCGCGCGCAGCAGTTCGCGCTGCTCGGCGTGCTGGGCCTGACGCCGCGTGAACGGCTGCGGCTGGTACTGACCGAATCGCTGGTGCTGGGTCTGATCGGCAGCACGGCCGGGCTCGTGCTCGGCACCGCGCTCGCGGCTTTTGCGCTGCGGGTGCTCGGCGGCGACCTGGGCGGCGGGTATTTCGAAGGCGTCGCGCCCAAGCTGCACTGGAGCAGCGGCGCGGCAGCGCTCTACGGCGGGCTCGGCGTGGTGGCCGCATTGGTGGGCGGCTGGTGGCCCGCGCGCGCGGCGCAGGCGCTGCCCGAAGCGCAAACACTCAAGGGGCTGGGCGCGGCGCCTGCCCAGGGCAACAGCCACTGGCTGGCGCTGGGGCTGATCGCGCTCGGCGCGGTGCTGGCCAACGTGCCGGCCATCGGCGGCATTCCGGTGGCCGCGTATTTGTCGGTGGCCTGCCTGCTGGTGGGCGGCATCACCGCCTTGCCCTGGCTCATCGCGCTGCTGTACGACCGCATCGCGCCCGTGTTCGCGCAACGCGTGCTGCCGATGCTGGCCATCGAGCGCGCGCGCCGCATGCGCGGCACGGCGGCGGTAGCGGTGAGCGGCGTGGTGGCGAGCCTGAGCCTGGCGGTCGCGCTCACGGTGATGGTCGCCAGCTTTCGCGATTCGGTCACGCACTGGCTCGACGTGGTGCTGCCGGCCGACCTGTACCTGCGCGCCACTGCGGGTGGGCGCGGCAGCAACGCCGGCAACAGCAGCAGCACCGACACCGCGACCTTCCCGCCCGCCTTCGTGCAGGCGCTGGCGCAGTTGCCCGGCGTGGCACGCACGGGCACGCTGCGCACGAAGACACTGCAGCTCGACGCGACCCGGCCCGCCGTCACGCTGATCGCGCGCAGCCTCGAAGGCGGCGCCACGCAGTCGCTGCCGCTGGTGGGCGCCGCGCTGCCGGTACCCGAGGGGCAGGTCGGCATCTACGTGAGCGAGCCGATGGTCGAGCTGTACGGCGCGAAGCCGGGCACCGCGTTCGCGCCGCTGTCGGCCGCAATGGGCGTGGCAGCCGGCACGAACAAGCCGCCGGTGTTCTTCGTGGCGGGCGTGTGGCGCGACTATGCGCGGCAGTTCGGCGCGGTCACGATGGACGCGCGCGATTTCGAACGCATCACCGGCGAACGCAACGTGAGCGACGTGGCGCTGTGGCTCGCGCCCGGTGCGTCGGAAGGCGCGGTGCAGACACAGGTGCGCGCACTGGCGGCGCGCCAGGAAGGCGGCTCCGCGGAGTCCCTCGAGATCGCCTCGGTCGGCCAGATCCGCACGACCTCGCTGCGCATCTTCGACCGCAGCTTTGCCGTGACCTACTGGCTGCAGGCCGTGGCAATCGCCATCGGTTTGTTCGGCATCGCCGCGAGCTTCAGTGCGCAGGTGCTGGCACGGCGCAAGGAGTTCGGCCTGCTCGCGCACCTGGGCTTCACGCGGCGGCAGGTGCTGGCCGTCGTGGCCGGCGAAGGCGCGGCCTGGACGGCCATCGGCGCGGTCGCGGGGCTGCTGCTCGGGCTGGCCGTGTCGGTGGTTCTGGTGAAGGTGGTGAACCCGCAGAGCTTCCACTGGAGCATGGACCTGCTGGTGCCGTGGGTCCGGCTGCTGGCGCTGTGCGCCGCCGTGGTGGCGGCCGGCACGTTCACGGCGTGGATGGCCGGGCGCGCCGCCGCCGGCAAGGATGTCGTGCTGGCGGTGAAGGAAGACTGGTAGAGACCGGCGACCCCAGGCCGACCTCGATGGCCGGCCCGGAGTCGCTCATTGCCGCATCAGCTGCAGTACTGCGCGTTCGCGTCGGTGTTGACCTGCGGCGGCGCGTCGGCTCGGAACTGCTGCACCGGCACCACCGTGCCATTGCAGTTGTCGTCGGTGCGCAGGTCGAACACATGCCAGTAGCGGGTGTCCGTGGTTTCGCCAGCAGGCGGCGAGAACACAGCCTGCGCGCCACGGTTGCTCAGTTCCACGCGCACCGGCGAACCGGTCTGGCCCGGGTTGTAGGTGTCCGAGTAGTTGACGACATAGAAGCGGTAGGTGCGGTTGCGCGCGAGCTTCGCGAAGGTCGTGTACTCGGGTCCGAAGCTGGATATGTCGTCCACGTCGAGGTTCACGAACGGTGCCACGGCCAGCGAGCCCTTCCCGGCGAAGTAGATGTGCTCGCCCACGTTCGCGCCCAGCGTGTGGGCGTCGATGTCGTAGGGCTTCTCGCCCCAGGTCAGCTTGATCGACACAGCCGCGCGCGTCAGCTTCAGGCACCCGTCGATCGTCGTGTCCTGGTCGGACGGGTTGGCACTGACCGCGTTCGACAGCTCCGCCCCCCGGCTCGCCAGCACGAAGGCCGCACCGCCGCGCTTGGCCGGCACCGAGAACTCGCCATTGCCGTTGGTCAGCGCCGAGCCCGAGCCGCTGTACGACTTGCCTTCCGACGACACCAGTGCACCCGCGATGCGCTGGCCTTCGGCGTCCTGCACGCAGCCCTTGATCTGCACCGTGTTGTAGACCTGATCGGCATTCCAGGTCGTGAAGTGCGTGACCGTGCCTTCGTAGTACTGGTTGGGCGCCGTGCCCTGCAAGGTCGCGGCGCCCTCTTCCACCCACAGGCCCGTGGCGGTGTTGTAGAAGAAGAGTGGCACGCTCGTCGGCAGCGTGTCGGTGCGCGACGACGGCGCGATGCGCACCGTGGCGTTCACGCCCGAGGCCAGGTTCAGCGGTGCGCCGTCGGCATCGACGAAGCTGGCGTCGAGCGCGCCGAAGCTCTCCATCGCCGCCGTGCCGCCGCCGCTCGCCGCGAGGTAGTTGCCGGGCATGAAGTTGACGTTCATGGCCGGTGCGATCGGCGTGAGTCGGCCGGTCACCATGCCGGTGGGCGCGCCGCCGTCGGCGCGGCGCAGCGCGTTGGCCGGCAGCTTGACCATCGCGGTCGAGCCCGGCACGGCAAGGTCGCGCGGCGCCGTGGGGTCGAAGGTGTCGGTGAAGGCCACCGGCAGCATCGGCACGTTGACGACCGTGGTAGCGCCCGAGGCCTCGAGCGCTGCCGTGGCGCGGCTCTGCGGCGCGAAGCCGGTCTTGCTGTAGCTCAGCAGCACCGAGCTTGCGTTGGTGACGCCTTCGAGCGTGTAGGTGCCGTCGGCGGCGGTCGTCGCGCTGACGCCGCCGGCCGACACGGTGACCTGGCCCACGCCCGCGCCGTCGGCGGCATTGGTCACCCGGCCCGAGACCTTGGCATTGGCCTGCGCGGGCGGGTTGGTGCTCGGTGGATTCGTGCCGGGAGGGTTCGTGCCAGGAGGGTTGGTGCCCGGGTCGTTGCCGCCCGGCCCGCCCTGGTCGGGCGGCGGAAGGAAGAAGCCCGGCGAACCACCGCCACCCCCGCCGCCGCACGCGACGACGGCCAATGCGACCGCAATGGCCGCCACCACAGGCTTGAAATTCATGACTCGACTCCCTGATTTGTTGAATGACGGGCGAGCGTAAGGAGCGCGGCGCGACGCGAACAGTGCCGAAAGTCACGCGTTGAAACGATGAGAACCCAAGCACTCGCAGGCCAAAGAGGCCGCTGTTCAGTAGGGTTTCCGGCTTTTCGGCGACATCCGGAGACCGTGCCGCGAGGCCGTTTCCGGGGCGGCTTGTAGACTGCCCGCCATGTCACAACCACTCAGCACCACCGGCTGCGGCGACTGGCTCGACAGCGCCATCCGCCGCATCGAGGCCGACTACCAGCGCAGCGCCGACACGCACCTGATCCCGCTGCCCCTGCCCTCGCTCGCGGCGCACGGCATCGACCTGTACCTGAAGGACGAATCGACGCACCCGACCGGCAGCCTCAAACACCGGCTCGCGCGTTCGCTCTTTCTCTACGCGCTGTGCAACGGCTGGGTGCGCGAGGGCACCACCATCGTCGAGGCCTCGAGCGGCTCCACGGCCGTGAGCGAGGCCTACTTCGCGCGGCTGCTGGGCCTGCCCTTCATCGCGGTGATGCCGCGCACCACCTCGCCCGAGAAGGTCGCACAGATCGCCTTCTACGGCGCGAGCTGCCACTTCGTGGACCATGCCGCCCAGGTGTACGAAGAGGCGCGCGCGCTGGCCGAGCGCACCGGCGGCCACTACATGGACCAGTTCACCTATGCCGAGCGCGCGACCGACTGGCGCGGCAACAACAACATCGCCGAGAGCATGTTCCAGCAGATGGCGCACGAGCGGCATCCGGTGCCGAAGTGGATCGTGGTGGGCGCGGGTACGGGCGGCACCAGCGCGACCATCGGGCGCTACCTGCGCTATCGCTGCCACGACACGCAGGTGTGCGTGCCCGACCCCGAGGGCTCGGTGTTCTCGGCCTACCACCGCACGGGCGATGCCTCGCTGACGGACGCAGGCTCGCGCATCGAAGGCATCGGCCGACCGCGCGTGGAGCCCAGCTTCATCCGCACGCTGGTCGACCGGATGATCGAAGTGCCGAACCTCGACTCGGTGGCGGCGATGCATGCACTGTCGGCACTGCTGGGCCGCAAGGTCGGGCCGTCGACGGGCACCAACTTCATCGGCATGCTGGCCGTGGCGCACGAGATGCGCGCGGCGGGACAGCAGGGCTCCATTCTTTCTCTGCTGTGCGATGCGGGCGAGCGCTATCTTCCGAGCTACCACGATGCGGCCTGGGTGCGGAATGCCTTCGGCGACATCGCGCCGGCGCAGCGGCGCATCGATGCACTGGTGGCGGCATGAGGCCTCCTCCTTCGTCGCTGTTCGGCCTCTCGCGGCGCGGCCTGCTGCTGGCGGCGCTCGCGGCCGGGCCGCTGGCGGCGTGGGCACTGCCCGAGCGCCGGATGGAGTTCCCGCGCGACTTCGGCAGCCATCCCGACCTGCACACCGAATGGTGGTACGTCACCGGCCACGCGAAGACTGCGGGCGGACGCGAGTTCGGCTTCCAGGTGACCTTCTTCCGCTCGCGCGTCGAGGCCACGCAGGGCATGCGCTCGGCGTTCGCCGCGAAGCATCTCGTGTTCGCGCACGCCGCCGTCACCGACCTCGAAGGCCGCGTGCTGCTGCACGACCAGCGCATCGCACGCGCGGGCTTCGGCGTGGCGGAAGCCGGCACCAACGACACCGACGTGCGCATCCGCGACTGGTCGCTGGTGCGGGAGAACGGGCTCTACGTAGCGCGCATTCCGGCCGGCGAATTCACGCTCGACTTGCGCTTCACGCCGACGCAGCCGGTGCTTCTTCAAGGCAACGCCGGCCTCTCGCGCAAAGGGCCCGAGGAATCGCAGGCGAGCTACTACTACAGCGAGCCGCAGCTCAAGGCGCAGGGCAGGCTCACGCTCAAGGGACAGGCCTTCGACGTTACCGGCGCCGCGTGGCTCGACCACGAATGGAGCGAAGCGCTGATGCACCCCGAGGCCGTGGGCTGGGACTGGATCGGCATGAACCTCGACGACGGCAGCGCCCTCACCGCCTTCCGCCTGCGGCGCAGCGACGGCAGCGCGCTGTGGACCGGCGGCTCGTTCCGCCAGCGCGATGGCGCGGCACGAACCTTCAGAAACGACGAAGTGCGCTTCGAAGCCCTCAAGACCTGGGACAGCCCGCGCACGCAGGCGAAGTACCCCACGCAATGGCGCGTGCAGACGCTCGCCGGCAGCTTCGAGGTGCGTGCACTGCTCGACGACCAGGAACTCGACAGCCGCGGCTCGACCGGCGGCGTGTACTGGGAAGGCGTGAGCGAGCTGCTCGATGCCCAAGGCCGCCGCGTGGGCCGCGGCTATCTGGAAATGACCGGCTACGCCGCGCCGCTGAAGCTGTAACTGTTGTAGCCGCGCACAAGACCTGACAACCGATTCCTTGCCGCCTGCGTTGGGAATCGTGCCCCACCCATTTGAAAACGGAGGATCACCCACATGAAGATTCGAATCGCAATGCTGGCCGCGGCCGGCGCCCTTTCCATCCTTGCAAGCCCCATCGCCGCCAACGCGCAGGTCTCGGTCAACATCAACGTGCCCGGACTGGTGATGACGGCACCGCCGCCGCCGCGCTACGAGCCCCTGCCCCCGCCACGCGGCGGGTTCGTCTGGGTACCGGGCCGCTGGGCCTGGGACGGCCGCGCCTACGGATGGCGCCCGGGCGGCTGGCAGCCCGAGCGCGCGGGATACGCCTATGCCCCAGGCCGCTGGGTCGAAGACCGCGGCGGCTGGCGCTGGACCGAAGGCGACTGGCGCCGGCAAGAAGCCCGCCGTGAAGCCCGCCGCGAGCGCGAATGGGACGACGACCACCGCCGCCACGATGGCGGCCATCGGCACGGCCATGACCGCGACCGCGACTTCTGCCCGCCCGGCCAGGCGAAAAAAGGCAACTGCTGATTACTGATTCACAAACACAAAGGGAGCCGAGGCTCCCTTTTTTCTGTTGGCCGCGCGTTACTTCGTCCGTCGTCTGTCGATGAACGCGATGATCTCGCCCATGATCCCCTTGCGGAAGGCCAGCACGCAGATCACGAAGATCAGGCCCGTGACCATGGTCACCGACTCGCCCAGCGTGTTGAACCAGTCCACCGTCGTGATGCGCGCAAGCAGATTGCCAAGTTCGCCGATCTTGTTCTCGAGCAGCACCACCACGGCCGAGCCCACCAGCGGACCCGAGAGCGTGCCCAGGCCGCCCACCAGCGTCATCAGGATGACCTGGCCCGAAGCGGTCCAGTGCACGTCCGACAGCGTGGCGAAGCCCAGCACCAGCGTCTTGAGCGAACCGGCCAGCCCCGACAGCGCCGCCGAGATCACGAAGGCCAGCAGCTTGAAGCGGCTCACGTCGTAGCCCAGCGACAGCGCGCGCGGCTCGTTCTCCTTGATGCCCTTGAGCACCTGCCCGAAGGGCGAATGGATGGTGCGCACGATCAGCAGGAAGGCCGCGACCACGATGACCAGTGCCACGTAGTACATCGTGAGGTCGTTGGACAGGTCGATCACGCCGAACAGCTTGCCGCGCGGCACGCCCTGCAGGCCGTCCTCGCCGCCCGTGAACTTGGCCTGCAGCGCGACGAAGAACATCATCTGCGCGAGCGCCAGCGTGATCATCGCGAAGTAGATGCCCTGGCGGCGAATGGCCAGCACGCCGAAGATCCAGCCGAGGAAAGCGCCGCTGAGCGTGCCCGCGATCAGCCCCAGCTCGGGCGTGAGCCCCCAGACCTTGATGGCATGGCCCGCCACGTAGGCGGAGCCGCCGAGGAAGGCCGCGTGGCCGAAGGACAGCAGGCCCGTGAAGCCAAGCAGCAGGTTGAAGGCCGCGGCGAACAGTGCGAAGCACATGAGCTTCATCACGAACACCGGATAAGCGCCGAGGAACGGCGCCGCGACGAGCGCGACCAGCAGAAGTGCGTAGACGACGAGGGAGATTTTTTTCGTGTTCATGCCACTCGCCTTATTTTTCTTTGCCGAACAGGCCGGCGGGGCGGATGAGCAACACGATGACCATGATCACGAACACAACCGTAGACGATGCCTCGGGATAGAAAACCTTGGTGAACCCTTCGATCACGCCGAGCCCCAGCCCGGTGAGGATGGCCCCCATGATCGAGCCCATGCCGCCGATCACGACCACCGCGAACACCACGATGATGAGGTTCTGCCCCATCAGCGGCGACACCTGCATCACCGGTGCGGCGAGCACGCCGGCGAAGGCCGCGAGCGCGCAGCCGAAGGCATAGGTCAGCGTGATCATCAGCGGCACGTTGACGCCGAAGGCCTCCACCAGCCGGGGGTTCTCGGTGCCGGCGCGCAGGTAGGCGCCCAGGCGGGTCTTCTCGATCACGAACCAGGTCGCGAAGCAGATCACCAGCGATGCAACGACCACCCAGGCGCGATAGTTCGGCAGCACCATGAAGCCCAGGTCGGTGGAGCTCGACAGCGCATCGGGCGCGTCGTAGGGCAGCCCCGACACGCCGTAGACCGAGCGGAACACGCCCTCGATCAGCAGCGTGAGGCCCAGCGTGAGCAAGAGGCCGTAGAGGTGGTCGAGCTTGTAGATCCAGCGCAGCAGCAGGCGCTCGATGAGCACGCCGAAGATGCCGATGACGACGGGCGCCGCGATCAGCATCACCCAGTAGTTGACGCCGAGATACTCCATCGCCATCCATGTCAGGACGGCGCCCAGCATGAACAGCGCGCCATGCGCGAAGTTGATGACATTGAGCAGGCCGAAGATCACCGCCAGCCCGAGGCTCAGGATGGCGTAGAACGAGCCGTTGACCAGCCCCAGGAGGAGCTGGCTCAACAACGCAGGAAGGGAAATGGTCATAAACGTTTCAACGAACCCGGGCGCCTGCGCGCCCGCGGGAGATCACTTCCAGAGGGCGCATTTGCTTTCGGCCTTGGTGGTGAAGACGTCTTCGCCGTTCAGCTTCTGGACCACCTTGTAGTAGTCCCACGGCTGCTTGGATTCGGCCGGCGACTTGACCTGCACAAGGTACATGTCGTGCACGAAGCGGCCGTCGGCGCGGATGCTGCCCTTGGCATAGAAGTCGTCGACCGGGGTCTTCTTGAGCGTCTCCATCACCTTGTCGGCGTCGACCGTCTTGGCGGCCTGCACGGCCTTCAGGTAGGTCATGGTGGCCGAATAGTCGGCGGCTTGGATATCAGTAGGCATGCGCTTGGTCTTCTCGAAGAAGCGCTTGCCGAAGGCGCGCGTCTTGTCGTCGAGGTTCCAGTCCCAGCTGGTGGTGAGCAGCAGGCCTTCGGTGTTCTTCAGGCCCAGGCTGTGCACGTCGGTCACGAACACCAGCAGGCCGACCATCTTCATGGTCTTGGTGATGCCGAATTCCTTGGCCGCCTTGATCGAGTTGATGGTGTCGCCGCCCGCATTGGCCAGCGCCAGCACCTGGGCCTTGGAGTTCTGCGCCTGCAGCAGGAACGACGAGAAGTCGGAGGTGTTGAGCGGATGCTTCACGCTGCCCACCACGGTGCCGCCCTTCTCCTTCACGACCTTGGATGCGTCGGCTTCCAGTGCCTGGCCGAAGGCATAGTCGGCCGTCAGGAAGTACCAGCTCTTGTCGCCGCGCGCGATCACGGCGCTGCCGGTGCCCTTGGCCAGCGCCACGGTGTCGTAGGCGTAGTGCACGGTGTAGGGACTGCACTGCTCATTGGTGAGCGCCGAGCTGCCGGCACCGTTCACGACGAACACGCGCTTCTTCTCCTGCGCCACCTTGGCCATGGCCAGCGCGGTGCCCGAACTGGTGCCGCCGAACAGCATCGTCAGGCCCTGCGTGTCGATCCATTCGCGCGCCTTGGAAGCCGCGATGTCGGCCTTGTTCTGGTGGTCGGCCTGCAGCAGTTCGATGGGCATGCCGTTGACCTTGCCGCCGAAGTCGTCGATGGCCATCTGGATCGCGAGGGCGCCGTTCTTGCCCTCCACGTCCGCGTAGAGGCTTGACATGTCGGTGATGAAGCCGATCTTGACCTTGTCCTGGGCCTGGGCGGCGCCCGCGGCCAGCGCTGCGGCGGCGAAGACGGCGGTATAGGCGAATGCTTTTTTCATGGGAGCTCCTGAGAAAGGTGTCGAGGGGTTATTTCCAGAGCGCGCACTTTGATTCGGCCTTCGTCGTGAAGACCGTGTCGCCGGGCAGCTTCTTCACGAGCTTGTAGTAGTCCCAGGGCGTCTTCGATTCGGCCGGCGACTTGACCTGCATCAGGTACATGTCGTGCACGTAGCGGCCGTCGGGACGGATCTGGCCGGAACCGAAGAAGTCGTTGAGCTTCATCTTCTTGAGCTCGGCCATGACCTTGTCGGCGTCGTCCGACTTGGCCGCATCCACCGCCTTGAGGTAGGTCATGGTGGCGGAATAGTCGGCCGCCTGGATCTCCGTGGGCATACGCTTGGCCTTCTCGAAGAAGCGCTTGGAGAACTTGCGCGTCTCGTCGTTCAGGTCCCAGTACCAGCTGGTGGTGAACTGCAGGCCCTCGGTGTTCTTCAGGCCCAAGCTGTGCACGTCGCTCAGGAAGATCAGCAGGCCGGCGAGCTTCATGGTCTTGCCGATACCGAATTCCTTGGCGGCCTTGATGCTGTTGACGGTGTCGCCGCCCGCATTGGCGAGGCCGAGGATCTGGGCCTTGGAGTTCTGCGCCTGCAGCAGGAACGACGAGAAATCGGAGGCATTGAGCGGATGGCGCACCGAGCCCACGATCGTGCCGCCCTTGGCCTTCACGACGGTGGAGGTGTCGGCTTCGAGCGCATGGCCGAAGGCGTAGTCGGCGGTCAGGAAGAACCAAGTCTTGCCGCCGCCGTCGACCACGGCCGCGCCGGTGCCCTTGGCGAGCGCCACCGTGTCGTAGGCGTAGTGCACGGTATAGGGCGAGCACTGTTCGTTGGTCAGCACAGACGACGCAGCACCGTTGTTGAAGTACACCCGCTTCTTCTCGGCTGCTACCTTGGCCAGTGCCAGGCCCACACCGGAGTTGGTGCCGCCGAACACCATGCTCAGCCCCTGCGTGTCGATCCACTCGCGCGCCTTGGAAGCTGCGATGTCGGGCTTGTTCTGGTGGTCCACCGTCAGGAGCTCGACGGGCTTGCCGGCCGCCTTGCCGCCGAAGTCGTCGATGGCCATCTGAATCGCCAGCGCGCCGTTCTTGCCTTCGAGGTCGGCATACAGGCTCGACATGTCGGTGATGAAGCCGATCTTGATCTTGTCCTGCCCTTGCGCCTGGGCTGACGCGGCGAGCGCCAGTGCGCCAAGAGCCAGGGCGAATGCGGTAAGCCTATTTTTCATGTTTGTCTCCAGCAGTAGCAACGGGTGAAAGAACCTAGACGCCGAGCAATTCGGTGAGCACCGGCATCTTGGCTTCGAGTTCGGCCGCGCCGAATTTTTCGACGATGCGGCCGTGCTCCATCACATAGAAGCGGTCCGCCAACGGCGCCGCGAAGCGGAAGTTCTGCTCCACCATGACGATGGTGTAGCCCTTGGCGCGCAGCATGGTGATCATTCGGGCCAGCGCCTGCACGATGACCGGCGCGAGGCCTTCGGAGATTTCGTCGAGCAGCAGCAGCTTGGCGCCGGTGCGCAGGATGCGCGCCACGGCCAGCATCTGCTGCTCGCCGCCCGACAGGCGCGTGCCCTGGCTGTGGCGGCGCTCGGCGAGGTTGGGGAACATGGCGTAGATCTCTTCGACCGACATGCCCTGCCCCGCGCCTTTCAGCTCGGGCGGCAGCATGAGGTTTTCTTCGCACGAAAGGCTCGCGAAGATGCCGCGCTCCTCCGGGCAATAGCCGATGCCGAGGTGCGCGATGCGGTGCGTCGGCATGCCGATGGTTTCTTTGCCGTTGACCTCGATGCTGCCCTTGCGTGCGCCGGTGAGCCCCATGATCGCGCGCAGCGTGGTGGTGCGGCCCGCGCCATTGCGGCCCAGCAGCGTGACGACTTCGCCCGGCTGCACGACCATGTCGACGCCGTGCAGCACATGCGACTCGCCGTACCAGGCTTGCAGGCCCTTGATCTGAAGTGCCGCGGTCATCAGTGGGCCCCTTGCAGCTGGCCGTCGGTGGTGCCCATGTAGGCCTCCATGACCTGGGGATTCGCGGAGACTTCGGCGTAAGGTCCTTCGGCCAGCACGGCGCCGCGCTGAAGCACGGTGATGGTGTCGGCGATGGTGGAGACCACGCTCATGTTGTGCTCCACCATCAGGATGGTGCGCCCCGCCGACACGCGCTTGATGAGCTCGGCCACGCGGTGCACGTCTTCATGGCCCATGCCCTGCGTGGGCTCGTCGAGCAGCATCAGCTCGGGCTCCATGGCCAGCGTGGTCGCGATCTCAAGCGCGCGCTTGCGGCCGTAGGGCAGGTTCACGGTCTGCTCGTCGGCGAGTGACTCGAGGCCCACCTCGGCGAGCAGTTCGCGGGCGCGCGCGTCGAGCGGCTTGAGCGACTTCTCGCTCTTCCAGAAGTGGTACGAAGTGCCCAGCCGGCGCTGCAGGCCCAGGCGCACGTTCTCGAGCAGCGTGAGGTGCGGGAACACGGCGGAGATCTGGAACGAGCGGATGACGCCGCGCCGCGCGATCTGCGCGGGCCGCTCGCCGGTGATGTCCTGTCCGTTGAAGAGGATCGTGCCGGTGGTCGGCTCGAGGAACTTGGTGAGCAGGTTGAAGCAGGTCGTCTTGCCGGCGCCGTTCGGGCCGATCAGCGCGTGGATCGAGCCGCGCACCACCGAGAGATTGACCTTGCTGACCGCAGTGAACCCCTTGAATTCCTTGGTGAGCTCGCGTGTTTCGAGGATGACGTCGCTCATCTCGCGAGGTCGCCCGGATTCGGAAAAAGAAAGTCGGTCATGCGGTCCATCCCAATGCGCCACCATTGAGCGCGGACCGATTGTTCGTGCGTGCCACTCGCTTGGATACTGGGGCAAATGCCTATGCTGCAGTGCAACCTGCGCGGACCTGTGCGGCATCCGAATCGGGAGTGTCGTCGCAGCGACAAAGAAAACCCCCAGGCTCCTTGCGGAGGCTGGGGGTCGATGAGGCGACGGTGCGTGCGCTCAGTGCGCGCCGGCTGCGGCGTCGCTGCCGGCACCGCCGCGCTGCGGCCGCGCCAGCCACACCAGCGGGATCAGCAGCAGGAACAGGATCGCCGACGCATAGAAGATGTCGTTGGTCGCCAGCATGAACGACTGCTGGTCGACGATGCGGTTCAGCTGCCCCAGCACCTGCTCGCTGCTGAAGCCGCTGCTCGCGAGGCCAGACATCGCGCTGGTCGCCGCGTTGTTGCCCTGGTTCACGGTCTCCGCCAATTGCGAGTGATGCAGCGCCGCGCGGTTCTCCCACAGCGTGGTGGTGATCGACGTGCCCATCGCGCCCGCGGTGATCCGCAGGAAGTTCGACAGCCCCGACGCGGCCGGGATGCGGTCGGGCGTGAGGCCCGACAGCGTGATGGTCACGAGCGGAATGAAGAAGAACGCCATCGCGATGCCCTGGATGATCGTCGGGATGATGATCGTCACGAAGTCGGCCTGCGTGTTGAAGTTCGAACGCATCCACAACACCAGCGCGAACACCAGGAACGAGAAGGTCGCATAGCGGCGCGGATCGATCTTGGCCACGGTGAGCCCCACCACCGGCGAGAAGAAGATCGCCAGCAGCCCCACGGGCGCCATGATCATGCCGGCCTGCGTCGCGGTGTAGCCCATCCATTGCTGCAGCCACAGCGGCAGCAGCACCACGTTGCCGAAGAACAGGCCATAGGCCACGGCCGTTGCCACGGCGCCCGACCAGAAATTGCGGCGCTTGAAGAGCGACAGGTCGACCACCGGGTGCTTGTCGGTCAGCTCCCACACCAGGAAGAACGCGAAGCCGACCACGGCCACCACCGCCAGCGTGATGATCTGCGCCGAGTGGAACCAGTCGAGCTCCTTGCCCTTGTCGAGCATCAGCTGCAGCGAGCCCACCCACAACACCAGCAGCGCCAGGCCGATGGCGTCGATCGGCACCTTGTGCGTGGCGCTCTCGCGGTGGCGGTACAGCGCCCAGGTGATGGCCGCGGCGACGATGCCCACCGGGATGTTGATGTAGAAGATCCACGGCCACGAGATGTTGTCGGTGATCCAGCCGCCGAGCAGCGGCCCCATCACCGGCGCGACCAGCGTGGTCATCGACCACATCGCCATCGCGAGGCCCGCCTTGGCGCGCGGATAGCTCGACAGCAGCAGCGTCTGCGACAGCGGGATCATCGGACCCGCAACGAAGCCCTGCAGCGCGCGAAAGGCGATCAGCGTCGTCATGTTCGGCGCCAGGCCGCACATCAGCGAGGTGATCATGAACAGGATCACACTGGCCATGAACAGGCGCACCTGTCCGAAGCGCTGCGTCATGAAGCCGGTGAGCGGCACCGCGATGGCGTTGGCCACCGCGAAGCTGGTGATGACCCAGGTGCCCTGCGTGGTGCTCACGCCCAGGTCACCGGAGATGGCAGGCAGCGACACGTTCGCGATCGACGAGTCGAGCACGTTCATGAAGGTTGCCGCAGACAGCGCGACCGTGCCCCAGAGGCGGGCTGCGCCCTCGAGCGGCGGATGCGCGACGTAAGCAGGAGCAGCGGTGGCCATGGGGCGGGCTGTTTACCTGAGGAAGAAGGTCCGGGCGATCAGCCCGGGTGCCCTTGCACGGCCACCGACGTGGCAGGCGCTGTCGGGCTCTTCGCCGGTGCGGCAGCTGCCGTGGCCGACGCGCTGCGGCCGAGGTTGGCCGCGACGATGCGCTCCACTTCGGCGTCGGCGCCGCGGTCGAGCTGGCTGTAGACCTGCGTCTGCGTCAGCGCGGCGGCGCGCGGCGCGTCGGCGAGCATCTTGCCGCTCTTCGATGAGATGTCGATCTCGGCATCCATCGACAGGCCGATGCGCAGCGGGTTGGACTTGAGCTGCTCGGGATCGAGCGCGATGCGCACGGGCACGCGCTGCACCACCTTGATCCAGTTGCCGGTGGCGTTCTGCGCGGGCAGCAGCGCAAACGCACTGCCCGTACCCACGCCGAGGCCCGCGACCTTGCCGCTGTATTCGATCTTCTTGCCGTAGACGTCGGCCGTGAGCTTCACGGGCTGGTCGATGCGGATGTTGCGCAGCTGCACTTCCTTGAAGTTGGCGTCGACCCACAGCTGGTTGAGCGGCACGATCGACATCATCGGCGTGCCGGCGGCCACGCGCTGGCCGAGCTGCACCGTGCGTTTGGCGACGTAGCCGTCGACCGGCGCGGGCATGGCCACGCGCTGCGTGGCGAGGTAGGCCTCGCGCACCTTGGCGGCAGCGGCCAGCACGCTCGGGTGCTGGGCCACGCTGGTGCCTTCGGTCAGCGACTGGTTGCTGACCAGGGCTTCCTTCGCGGCGACCACGCCGGCCTGCGCCGCGGCGAGCTGGCTCTTGGCGGTGTCGAGCTGCGTTTCGGCATGGTTGAGCTCTTCCTTCGACACGGCGCCGTTGCCCGACAGCGCGCGGCGGCGCTGCAGGTCGTCCTGCGCCTTGGCGATGTCGCTCTGCGCCTTGACGATGTCGGCCTGGCGCAGCGTGACCTGCGCGGCCAGCGAGCCATTGTTGGCATACAGCGTGCGCACCTGGCGCACGGCCTGCGCGAGCGCGGCTTCGGCCTGTTCAAGCGACACCTTGGCGTCGGCCGGGTCGAGCTGCACCAGCGGCTGGCCGGCCTTCACGAAATCGGTGTCGTCGGCGTTGATGGCCATCACGGTGCCGCCGATCTGCGGCGTGATCTGGATCACGTTGCCCTGCACGTAGGCGTTGTCGGTGTCCTCGTAGTGGCTGGCGACCAGCCATTCGTAGACACCCCAGCCGCCGCCGGCGACGATCACCACCGCGGCGAGCGCGGTGAGTGCGCGGCGGCGCTTGCCGTTGCCGGCGGGCGCCTCGGGGGCTGCGGAAGCTGCGGCTGCAGCGGGCGTCGGAGTGTTGTTGTCGCTCATGATGAAGTTCTTTCCGAAGACGAAAAAATCGGACTGGTTCGGGTGGTGTCAGTTCAGCGCGGCTGATGGCGCGGCTGCCGTGGCGGTGGCCGGGGGCTGCCAGCCGCCGCCCAGCGCGCGCGCCAGGCCCACCTGCGTGTCGAGCGCGCGGGCGGCCAGATCGACCGCCAGCCGGCGCTGCGCCAGCACGGAGGTTTCCGCCGTCAGCACGTTGAGGTAGTTGCCGAGGCCCGCGCGGTAGCGCTGCACGGCGATGTCGTAGGCGCCCTCGGCAGCGGTCTGCGCGGCGCGTTGTTCGGCTTGCTGGCGCGCGATCGACTGCGCGCTGGTGGCCTGGTCGGCCGCGTCGCGCACCGCGTCGAGCACGGTGGCGTTGTAGCTTTCGATGGCCACGTCGAGGTCGGCCGACTTGCCGCGCAGGTTGGCCCGCAGCTTGCCGCCTTCGAAGATCGGCAGCGTGATGGCCGGGCCCACGCCCCACTGCTCGCTGCCCGACTTCAGCAGCTTGCCGAAGCCCAGGCTCTGGAAGCCGGCGAAGGCCGTGAGGTTCACGTTGGGATAGAACAGGGTCTTGGCATTGGCCACGTCGCTCGTGGCGGCCTCGACGCGCCAGCGCGCGGCGGCGATGTCGGCACGGCGGCCCAGCAGGTCGGCCGGAATGTTTGCCTGCAGCGCCATCGGCTTGACGTTCGCCAGCACCGGCGGCTTGAGCGATGCCGACACGTTCGGCTGGCCGACCAGCGCATCGAGTGCGTGCTGCTGCAGCGCGATCTGCTCGTTGAGCGATTCGATCTGCTGGCGTGCCTCGGGCAGGCCGCCTTCGCTCTGGCGCAGTTCGAGACGGGTGTCGAGGCCGGCGGACACGCGGTCGCGCACGAGCTTGAGTGTTTCGTCGCGCTGCGCCAGCGTGCGCCCGGCAACGGTGAGCTGGTCGTTCAGGCGCGCCCACTGGAAGTAGCTGCGCGCCACGTTGCTCGCGAGCAGCACGCGTGCGGCATCCGCATCGGCGGCCGCGGCGTTGGCCGCGCCGATGGCGGTATCGAGCGCGCTGCGGTTCTTGCCGAAGAAGTCGAGTTCCCAGCTGGCGCTGAGCTGCAGCAGGCCGATGTTCTGCGTCGAGCCGCCCAGCGGTGCGGGGTAGATGTAGTTGGTGTTGAACTTCTGGCGCTTCAGGTCGAGGTCGCCCTTGACCTGCGGCTTGAGCGCCGCGCCGGCGATGTCGGCCGAGGCCTGTGCTCGCGCGAGACGGGCCTGCGCGACCTGCAGGTTCGGGTTGCCGGCCACGGCCTGGTCGATCAGCGAATCGAGCTGCGTGTCGCCGAAGGCCAGCCACCATTGGTTGTCGAGCCGGGACGCCGGCGCCGCGGCGCTGTCGGGCGCGATGCCCAGCGACGAGGCGTCGCGCAGTTTGGCCTGCGAGCCTATGCCTGACATGTCGGCACAGCCGGCCAATGCCACCACCAGCAGTGCGGCGGCCACGATGGGGGTGCGACGCACGGCGCGCACGGCGAGGGAATCAGTCATTTTTATCTCCACGGGCCGCGAGGGCCTGGGCGTTGTCGAGGATGCGGCGCAAGTACCCCTTGAGCTGCTCCCATTCTTCGGTGCTGAAGCCGGCAAGGTGTTCGTTCTGCACACGGCTCAGCACGTAGGGCACTTCCTTGGCGGCGGCACGGCCTTCGTCGGTGAGCTCGATGTTGACCACGCGGCGGTCTTCGAGCGATCGCACGCGGCGGCACAGGCCCTTGGCCTCGAGGCGGTCGAGCAGGCGCGTCATGGCACCGGTGTCGAGTTCGCAGGCTCGGGCCAGTTCGGCCACGGTGGTAGCGGCGCCTACATGCAATTTATAGAGAGGCACCCACTGCGGATAGGTCGGGCTGCCCGGCTCGCACATGCGGTTTTCGACCGACTGGCCGACCGCCGTAACGATGCGGCGCATCAGGTAGCCGATGCTTTCTTCGGTACGGTAGGTTTCCGGGCTGTAGAAGGCTGCAGGCGCGCGACGCTCGGCGTCGGCAGGCGCCGACGGGGCTTGGGGGGTAGTTGCATCGCTCATGGGCCGAATATTAGTTGCCGAGGCAGTTATTGTCAAGGCTGCCTTTGTAGTAGCAATGTTTCTGTAGAATCCTTCCATGGCTTCTCCCCCACCGTCTTCCATGGCCAAGGGCTCGCCCCGATCACTCTCGGGCCTGAGCCCTTTTCTTCGTCCCTACCGGGTGCAGATCGTCCTGGCAGGCATCTTTCTGGTGATGGCGGCGCTCACCACACTGGTTTTTCCTATCGCATTACGCAGCCTGATTGACGGTGGTTTGATCAGCGCCGACAAGGGCGCCCAGACGATGGCGCTGCGCGAGCACTTCGGCGCCCTCTTCGCGGTGGCAGTGGCGCTCGGTCTTTTCTCGGCGGCGCGCTTCTATACGGTGAGCTGGCTGGGCGAGCGCGTGACGGCCGACATCCGCAACGCGGTCTATGGCCACGTGCTGAAGCAGAGCCCGGCCTTCTTCGAGACCACGCAGACCGGCGAGGTGCTCTCGCGCCTGACGGCCGACACCACGCTGGTGCAGACGGTCGTCGGCTCTTCATTGAGCATGGGCCTGCGCAACGCGGTGATGGGCGTGGGCGCGCTGGCCGTGCTGGTGTGGACCAACCCCTATGTGATGGTGCAGGTGCTGGGCATCCTCGTGCTGGTGGTGCTGCCGAGCATGTGGTTCGGCCGCCGCGTGCGCAAGCTGTCGCGCGCCAGCCAGGACCGCGTGGCCGATTCGAGCGCCATCGCCGCCGAGGTGCTGAACGCGATTCCGGTGGTGCAGAGCTACACGGCCGAAGGCCGCGAGGCCGCGCGCTTCAGCGGTTCGACGGAGAACGCCTTCCGCACCGCCGTGCGCCGAACCAAGGCACGCTCGGTGCTGGTGGCGTTCATCATCATCGCGACCTCCGCGGCGCTGCTCTGGGGCCTGTACCAGGGCACGCAGGCAGTGCTGCGCGGCGACATCACGGCCGGCCACCTGGGCCAGACTGTCGTCTACGTGGCCATCCTGGCCAGTGCGACCGCCGTGCTCGGCGAGGTGTACGGCGACTTGCTCCGCGCGGCCGGCGCAACCGAGCGGCTGATGGAACTGCTGCATGCACCCGCGGCCATCTTTTCACCGTCGAATCCGACGGTCGCGCCCGTTCCCGTAGCGGGCAGCGCGATCAGGTTCGACGCAGTGACCTTCCATTACCCGTCCCGGCCGGACACGCCGGCATTGCGCGGCTTCAGCCTCGACGTCGCGCCCGGCGAGACCGTGGCGCTGGTGGGGTCGAGCGGCGCGGGCAAGAGCACGGTGTTCCAGTTGCTGCTGCGCTACTACGACCCGCAATCGGGCCGCCTGCTGCTCGACGGCACTCCGCTGGCTTCGCTCGCCCTGCCCGACCTGCGCACCCGCATCGGCCTGGTGCCGCAGGATGCGGTGATCTTCTCGACCAGCGCGTTCGAGAACATCCGCTACGGCCGGCCCGAGGCAACGGCCGAGGAGGTGCACGCCGCCGCCCGCGCCGCCTTCGCCCACGACTTCCTGCAGGCGTTGCCCGAGGGCTACGACACCTTCCTCGGCGAGCGCGGCGTGCGCCTGTCGGGCGGACAGCGCCAGCGCATCGCGATCGCGCGTGCGATCCTCAAGAACCCGCCGCTGCTGCTGCTCGACGAGGCCACGAGTGCACTGGACGCGGAGAGCGAACGCATGGTGCAGGCGGCACTGGAATCGGCGATGGAAAACCGCACGACGGTCGTGATCGCCCACCGCCTGGCGACGGTACAGAAGGCCGACCGCATCGTGGTGCTGGACCACGGCGGGATCGTCGAGCAGGGAACGCACGCGACGCTGGTGGCGCAGGGCGGCGTCTATGCGCGCCTCGCTGCGCTCCAGTTCACGGCATGAGAACGGCCGCGGCCCGGTCAGCTACTGCAGGGTTTCCTTGAGCGCAGCCGGTATCGGCAGAGCCATCACCGCAATGCCCTCGTCGAGCAGCGCCTCGGCCTGCTCGGGCGTGGCCTGTCCGCGAATGCCCCGTTCCTGGGCCTCGCCGTAGTGCATCTTCCGGGCTTCGTCGGCAAAGCGCTCGCCGACGTCTTCGGTCTTCGCCAGCACCTCGCGCACGGCTCGCATCCAGCGGGCCTCGGGCGAGAGTTCGGCGGGAACAACGTTTGAAGCGGCAGTTGCAGCGGCTTCCTGCGGCGCCTTGGCATTGCCGAGGTTCAGGCGCGGCGCGCTCAGCAACTTGACGATCGCGGTGTCGCCGCAGACCGGGCACTCGACCAGTCCGCTCGCCAACTGGCTGTCGAAGGCCTCGTTGGACGCAAACCAGCCCTCGAAGCCGTGGCCGTGTGCGCAGCGGAGATTGAGAACCTTCATGCGCGGATTATCCCGCGCTGCCTTCTGCCGGCACGGCCTGCCAGTCCAGAGCCCATGCGCCCGAAAGGACGTTCTGCAGCCAGAGCGTGCAGGTCAGCGTCTTGGCATCGGTCACGGTGCCGTCGCGGCACCAGCCGGCCAGCTCTTCGGGCGTGGCCGTGAACACGTCGAGGAACTCGCCATGGTCGAGCTGCCGCTCGCCCAGCGAAAGACCGCGCGCGAAGTAGATGTGGATGATCTCGGTCGAGTAGGCCACCGCCAGGTGCATCGCACCCGCATGCGCCCATTCGCGCGCGGTATAGCCGGTTTCCTCGAGCAGCTCGCGCCGGCCGCAGACGAACGGGTCTTCACCCGCGTCGAGCTTGCCCGCGGGGAATTCGATCATCACGTGGCCCACCGGGTAGCGGAACTGGCGCTCCAGCACCACGCGGCCATCGTCCAGCAGCGGAATGACCACCACGGCACCCGGGTGCACCACGTACTCGCGCGTGGCGGTGTGGCCGTCGGGCAGGCGCACAGTGTCGCGCTTGGCGTGCAGGAAGTTGCCCTTGAAGAGCTCCACGCTCTGCGTGAGTTCTTCCTTCAGGTGCGAATCGGTGGTCGTGTTGGTTGTCGAAGTCATGTCGTCAGTGCCTGTGCTTCATCAGGTAGCGCCAGGTGAACCCGGGAAAGGCCAGCACAATGAACAGCGCACCGGTCACCGCATAGAACTCCCAGCCCTGCGAGGCGATCTGCCCTGCCCTGCGCTCGAACAGCAGCCCGACGCCGCCCGCCAGAAAGTACAAGACCACCAGCTCGGCGAGCCGCACCGCGAGCGACTTGGGTGTTGTCGCCAGAGGCACGACGCCGAACAGGCGGTCGTTAAAGAACGGCAGGTTGGCGGCCACGAGGGCCACCAGCAGAACGACCCAGACCGACGCGGTTTGCGACACCCGAGGTCGGCCGCGTCAGTGGGCCAGCGTGGCCACGATCGCGTCGTAGCAAAGCGTCATCAGGCCGCCGGGCACGATGCCCAGGATCAGGATCAGCGCGCCGTTGATCGTGAGCACGGTGCGCACGTCGCGCGGTGCCGACACCGTGGTGGCCGTGACGGGCTCATCGAAGTACATGACCTTGACCACGCGCAGGTAGTAGAAGGCGCCGATCAGCGACATCATCACCGCGAACACGGCCAGTCCGATGTAGATCGCCTGGCCCGAGGCGATCAGCGCCTGCAGCACGGCCAGCTTGGCGTAGAAGCCGACCAGCGGCGGCAGGCCGGCCAGCGAGAACATCGCGATGGCCATCACGCCGGCATACAGCGGGCTGCGCTGGTTCAGGCCTGCGAGGTCGGTGATCTCTTCGCTTTCGAAGCCTTCGCGCGCCAGCAGCAGGATGATGCCGAAGCTCGCGAGCGTGGTCAGCACGTAGGTCACGATGTAGAACATCGAGGCGCTGTAGGCGAACTGGGCGTTGTACGTGCCCTGCTGGTCCGAACCCGCCACCAGGCCGAGGAGCATGAAGCCCATCTGCGAGATCGTCGAGTACGCCAGCATCCGCTTCAGGTTGCTCTGCGCAATGGCGGCCAGGTTGCCGACCAGCAGCGAGGCAATGGCGAGCACGGAGAGCATCTGTTGCCAGTCGATGGCCAGCGGCTGCAGCGCGTCGACCAGCAGGCGGATGATGATGGCGAAGGCGGCCAGTTCGGGCGCGGCGCCGATCAGCAGCGTGACCGCCGTCGGTGCGCCCTGGTAGACGTCGGGCACCCACATGTGGAACGGCGCAGCGCCCACCTTGAAGGCCAGGCCGGCCACGATGAACACCAGGCCGAACACCAGCACCTGGTGGTTCACCTTGCCGCTCGCGATGGACTTGAACACTTCGTTGACGTCGAGCGAACCGGTCGCGCCGTACATCATCGACAGGCCGTACAGCAGGAAACCGCTGGCCATGGCGCCGAGCACGAAGTACTTCATGGCGGCTTCGCTGGCCACCGCGTTGTCGCGGCGCAGCGCCACCAGCGCATAGCTCGACAGCGTGAGCAGTTCCAGGCCCAGGTAGATCAGCAGGAAGTTGCTACCCGAGATCATCACGAACATGCCCAGCAGCGCGAACATGCTGATGGTGAACAGTTCGCCGCCGCGCAGCATCTCGCGGTCGGCCGCGTAGGGACGACCGTAGACCAGCGTGACCATCAGGGCGACGGTGGCAAAGCATTTGAGCCAATTGCCCATCGGATCGCTGACGACCATGCCGCCGAAGCCGTAGGCAGTCTTGCCACCGAGGGCGGCGAGGCCCGACAACACCGCGACCACGGCGAGCGTGGCCAGCGTCAGTACATAAGTGCGGGTACGGCGCGGGCTCGCGTCCGACAGGTCGACCAGCGCAATGATGCAGGCCATGACCAGCAACACGATTTCGGGGTAGATCGTGACCCAGCTGAGTTTGTCAATCATCTCGTTCTCTTCTTCAGCGTGGCATCAGGAGGGCAACTTGGAAATCGCCACGTGGCGCAGGAGCTCGGACACCGAAGCGTTCATCGAGTCGGTGAAAGGCTTCGGATAGAGGCCCATCCACAGCACGGCGATCGCCAGCAGCGCCAGCATCAGGAACTCGCGGGCGTTGATGTCGCTGACTTCCTTGACGTGGTCGTTGCCGACCGGGCCGAGGTACACGCGCTTGTACATCCACAGGGTGTAGGCGGCACCGAAGATCAGCGCGGTGGCTGCCGCCATGCCGATCCAGAAGTTGGCCTTCACGGCACCCAGGATCACCATCCACTCGCCCACGAAACCGGCGGTGCCCGGCAGGCCGCAATTGGCCATGGCGAACAGCAGCGCGAACGCGGCGAACTTGGGCATGGTGTTGACCACGCCGCCGTAGTCGGCGATCTGGCGCGAGTGCACGCGGTCGTACAGCACGCCGATGCCCAGGAACATGGCGCCCGACACGAAGCCGTGCGCAATCATCTGCACGATGCCGCCGGATACGCCGAGCTCGTTGAAGATGAAGAAGCCGAGCGTCACGAAGCCCATGTGGGCCACCGACGAGTAAGCCACCAGCTTCTTCATGTCCTGCTGCACCAGCGCGACCAGGCCCACGTAGATCACCGCGATCAGCGACAGCGCGATCATGAGCCAGGCCCATTCGTGCGAGGCGTCGGGCGCGATGGGCATCGAGAAGCGCAGGAAACCGTAGGCGCCCAGCTTCAGCATGATCGCGGCCAGCACGGCGGAGCCGCCGGTGGGCGCCTCGACGTGCACGTCGGGCAGCCACGTGTGCACCGGCCACATCGGCACCTTCACCGCGAAGGCCGCGAAGAACGCGAAGAACAGGAAGGTCTGCGCGCTCGCACCCAGCGGCAGCTTGTGCCAGCTCAGGATGTCGAAGCTGCCGCCCGACTTGTTGTACAGGTAGATCAGCGCCACCAGCATCAGCAGCGAGCCGAGCAAGGTGTAGATGAAGAACTTGAAAGCTGCGTAGATCTTGTTCGGGCCGCCCCAGATGCCGATGATCAGGTACATCGGGATCAGCGTGGCTTCGAAGAACACGTAGAACAGCACGCCGTCGAGTGCAGCGAACACGCCGATCATGAAGCCCGACAGGATCAGGAACGCGCCCATGTACTGGTTCACGCGCTCGGTGATCACTTCCCAGGCCGAGATCACGACGACGACCGTGATGAACGACGTCAGCAGCACCAGCCAGAGCGACATGCCGTCGATCCCGAGGTGGTAGTTGACGTTGAAGCGCGAGATCCAGCCCGTCTTCTCGACGAACTGCATCGCGGCGCTACTGTTCTGGAAACGCGTGACCAGCGGCACCGTGACCAGGAAGCTCACGATGGAACCGACGAGCGCGACCCAGCGTACGCCTCTGGCGTGCTCGTCACGGCCAAACGCCAGCAGCACGGCGCCGAATGCGATCGGCACCCAGATGGCAAGGCTCAACAAACCCATTTTTCTTTTTCTCCAGCGCTAGGCTCAGCGTTTGAACCAGACGAAGTACGTCATCAGGATGAAGATGCCGAGCAGCATCGCGAAGGCATAGTGATAGATGTAGCCGGACTGCATCCAGCGAACCACGCCTGAAACCCGGCCGACCAACTTCCACGAGCCGTTCACGACGGCACCGTCGATCAGGGCCTGGTCGCCACCCTTCCACAGGCCGGTACCGAGCGCGCGCGTGGCGCGGGCGATGACGTTCTCGTTGAACCAGTCCATGTAGTACTTGTTCTCGAGCAGGCGGTAGATCGGGCCGAAGGCGCGCTTGATCGCGGCCGGCAGCGCCGGGTTGATCATGTACATGTACCAGGACAGGACCACGCCGGCCAGCGCCAGCCAGAACGGCGGCGCCGTCAGGCCGTGGATGGCCATGGCCACAGGACCGTGGAAGGCTTCTTCCAGCTCCTTCATGGCGTGGTGGCGGGTGCCGTCCACGGCGATCGCGTTCTTGAAGAACTCGCCGAACAGCATCGGCTCGATCGTCATGAAGCCGATCACCACCGAGGGAATGGCCAGCAGCACCAGCGGCAGCCAGACCACCATCGGCGATTCGTGCGGCTTGTGGTCGTGGTGGCCATGGCCGTGGTCGTCGTGGCCATGGTCGTCATGGTGCGCATCGGGGTTCTGGTCGTAGCGTTCCTCGCCGTGGAAGACTAGGAAGTACATGCGGAACGAATAGAACGCCGTGATGAACACGCCGGCCAGCACCGCGTAGTACGCGAAGTTCGCGCCCCACAGGTGGCTCTCGTGCACTGCTTCGATGATGCTGTCCTTCGAGTAGAACCCGGCGAAGAACGGCGTGCCGATCAGCGCGAGCGAACCCAGCAGCGAGGTGATCCAGGTGATCGGCATGTACTTGCGCACGCCCCCCATCCAGCGGATGTCCTGGTTGTGGTGCATGCCGATGATCACCGAGCCCGCGCCAAGGAACAGCAGCGCCTTGAAGAACGCGTGCGTCATCAGGTGGAACACCGCGACCGAATAGGCCGAGGCACCGAGCGCCACCGTCATGTAGCCGAGCTGCGAGAGCGTCGAGTACGCGACCACGCGCTTGATGTCGTTCTGGATGATGCCCAGGAAGCCCATGAACAGCGCGGTGATGGCGCCGATCACGAGGATGAAGCTCAGTGCCGTGTCGCTCAGTTCGAACAGCGGCGACATGCGCGCCACCATGAAGATGCCGGCCGTCACCATCGTTGCCGCGTGGATCAGCGCGGAGATGGGCGTCGGGCCTTCCATCGAGTCGGGCAGCCACACGTGCAGCGGGAATTGCGCGCTCTTGCCCATGGCGCCGATGAACAGGCAGATGCAGATCACCGTGATGAGCATCCACTCGGTGCCCGGGAAGGTGATGCCGGCCAGCGTGTTGGCCTTGGCGAAGGCTTCGCCGTAGTTCAGCGTGCCGGCATAGGCCGCGATCAGGCCGATGCCGAGGATGAAGCCGAAGTCGCCCACGCGGTTGACCAGGAAGGCCTTCATGTTCGCGAAGATCGCAGTCGGCCGGTTGAACCAGAAACCGATCAGCAGGTACGACACCAGGCCCACCGCCTCCCAGCCGAAGAACAGCTGGAGCATGTTGTTGCTCATGACGAGCATCAGCATCGAGAAGGTGAACAGCGAGATGTACGCGAAGAAGCGGTTGTAGCCGTCGTCTTCCTCCATGTAGCCGATGGTGTAGATGTGCACCATCAGCGACACGAAGGTCACCACGCACATCATCATGGCGGTGAGGCCGTCGATCAGGAAGCCGACTTCCATCTTCAGGCCGCCAACGGTCATCCATTCGTAGATGGTTTCGTTGAAGCGGGCGCCATCGGCCACCACGCTCTTGAGCGTCATGGCCGAAATGATGAAGGCGACCAGCACGCCCAGGATGGTCAGCGAATGCGTGACCTTGCGGCCGATGTGATCGCCGCCGAACTTGGTGCCGAACAGGCCGGCGACGACGGCGCCGACCAGGGGTGCCAGCGGCACGGCCAGCAGGGTGGATGCGGAAAGGGTTGCGCTCATGTTGCGTTCAACCCTTGAGTGAGTTGAGTTCGTCGACGTTGATGTTCGACTTGTTGCGGAACAGCAGGACCAGCAGCGCCAGGCCGATGGCCGACTCGGCCGCGGCCACCGTCAGGATGAAGAACACGAAGATCTGGCCGTGCATGTCGCCCAGATAGTGCGAGAACGCCACGAAGTTCATGTTGACCGCGAGCAGCATCAGCTCGATGGCCATCAGCAGCACGATGAGGTTCTTGCGGTTCAGGAAGATGCCGATCACGGACAGCGCGAAGAGCATCGCGCCGAGCGAGAGAAAGTGTCCGAGCGTGAGCGTCATGCCTTGTTTTCCTTTGCAGCGTCCGCAACTTCGACCACAGGCTCCGCAGCACGCGTTGCCGGCATCTGCACGATGCGCACGCGGTCACGCGCCTTCACGCGGACCTGGTCGGCCGGGTTCACGTACTTGCTGTCCTTGCGGGTGCGCAGCGTCAGTGCGATGGCCGCCACGATGGCCACGAGCAGGATGACCGCGGCGATCTCCAGCGGGTAGAGGTATTCGGAGTAAAGCAGCTTGCCGAGTTCGAGCGTATTGGAAGTGTTGGCCCCCATCGCACCGGCAGCGGCGCGCGGTGCCTCGCCCAGGCGGAAGCCGCCCATGAGCACGGCCGCCATTTCGAGCGCGATGAGTGCGCCGACACCGGCGGCCAGCGGGAAGTGCTTCCAGAAGCCCTCCCGCAAGCTGTCGACGTTGATGTCCAGCATCATCACGACGAACAGGAACAGCACCATCACGGCGCCGACATACACCAGCACCAGAGAGATCGCGAGGAACTCGGCGCGCAGCAGCAGCCAGATGGCCGATGCCTGGAAGAAGGCCAGCACCAGGTACAGCGCGGCATACACGGGATTGCGGGCGGTGATGACGCGGAACGCTGCGAACAGCAGCACCACGGCAAACAGATAGAACAGACCGGTCTTGACGTCCATGGAATTCGAATGGGTTCGGGCTGGTCGGATCAGCGGTACTTGGCGTCGGCCGCCTTGTTCGCTGCAATTTCTTTTTCGTAGCGGTCGCCCACGGCCAGCAGCATGTCCTTGGTGAAGTACAGGTCGCCGCGCTTTTCGCCGTGGTATTCGAAGATGTGCGTCTCGACGATCGAGTCGACCGGGCAGCTCTCTTCGCAGAAGCCGCAGAAGATGCACTTGGTCAGGTCGATGTCATAGCGCGTGGTGCGGCGCGAGCCGTCGTCGCGCACATCCGATTCGATGGTGATGGCCAGCGCCGGGCAGACGGCTTCGCAGAGCTTGCAGGCGATGCAGCGCTCTTCGCCATTCTCATAGCGGCGCAGCGCGTGCAGGCCGCGGAAACGCGGCGACAGCGGCGTCTTCTCCTCGGGGAACTGCACCGTGATCTTGCGGGCGAAGGCGTACTTGCCGGTGATGGCCAGGCCCTTGAACAATTCGAACAGCATGAAGCTGCTCAGGAAGTCCTTGAGCGAAAAAGGCGCAGACGCGAGTTTGGAAGGGCGCGCCAGCGCGCCGGCGGTGTGCGAAGCAGTCATGATGTTGGCGCTTCCTGTTATTTCCAGATGTTGAACGGCGTCTGCATCCAGCCACCGACCACGACCAGCCACACGAGAGTGACGGGAATGAAGATCTTCCAGCCCAGACGCATGATCTGGTCATAGCGGAAGCGCGGGAACGTCGAGCGCACCCACAGGAACATGGTGACCACGCAGAAGGTCTTGGCGCCGAGCCAGATCCAGCCCGGGATGAAGCTCAGGAACTCGAACGGCGGCAGCCATCCGCCGAGGAACAGCACCACGGTCAGGATCGAGACGAGCCACATGTTGGCGTACTCGGCCAGGAAGAACATCGCGAAGCTCATGCCCGAGTACTCGATCATGTGGCCGGCCACGATTTCGGACTCGCCTTCCACCACGTCGAACGGGTGGCGGTTGGTTTCGGCGAGTCCCGAGATGAAGTAGACGACGAAGATCGGCAGCAGCGGCAGCCAGTTCCACGACAGCAAGCCCACGCCCATGTTGGCGAACATGCCCTTGCCCTGGACGTTCACGATCTCGCTCATGTTCAGGCTGCCCGTGACCATCAGCACCACGACGAAGCAGAAGCCCATCGCGATTTCGTAGCTCACCATCTGTGCCGAGGCGCGCAGCGCGCCCAGGAAGGCGTACTTCGAGTTCGAAGCCCAGCCGGCGATGATCACGCCGTACACCTCGAGCGAGGTGATGGCCATCACGAACAGCAGGCCGGCGTTGATGTTGGCCAGCGCCACGTCGGGACCGAAGGGAATCACGGCCCATGCGGCCAGCGCCGGCATGATGGTCATGATCGGGCCCAGCAGGAACAGGCCCTTGTTGGCGACCGTCGGAAGAATGATTTCCTTGGTCATCAGCTTGAGCGCGTCGGCGATCGGCTGGAGCAGGCCCAGCGGCCCGATGCGGTTCGGGCCGATGCGGATCTGCGTGAAGCCGATGGCCTTGCGTTCCCATAGCGTGAGATACGCCACGGCACCCATCAGCGGGAGGACGACCACGATGATCTTGATCAGCGTCCAGATCACGGGCCAGACCACGGCGGTCCACCAGCCTGCGGCGACCAGCCCCTGGCCGAAGCCATGAATTGCGTCGATCATGCCAGTGCCTCCTCGGCACGTGCCGGTGCGGCCGATGCATTGCGCGCATCAGCGGTCAGTTGCAGCGATGGCGCGCGGCGCACGATCGAATCCAGTTGGTAGATGCTCGCGACCACGGGCGCGGCAGCCGCTCCGCCGGAGGCGACGGCCTTCGCGGACGTGGCGTTGCTCAGCGCATTCGCCGGCACCGCGCCCTTGTCACCGATGGTGGCCAGCACCTCGGCGGTCGATTCGAACGCGAAGCCCGGCAGGCCCAGCAGGTTGGCCAGCACGCGCAGCACCTTCCATGCCGGACGCGTTTCGCCTTGCGGCTTCACGACGGCATGGAACCCTTGCAGGCGGCCTTCGGCATTGACGAAGGTGCCCGGGGTCTCGGTGAACGGTGCGATGGGCAACAGCACGTCGCTGAACTCGAGATTGGCCTTGAAGGGGCTCAGCGTGACGACCATCTGCGCATTGCCGATGACATCGGCCGCGGCGGCGCCGACTGCCGAATCGAACACCGGCTCGGTGTTCAGCAGCATCACGGCCTTCAAGCCGGAGCCTGCGGCGAGCATGCGGCCGGCATCGAGGCCGCCGTTCTTCGGGAACGCGCCGACGATCTGCGCGCCCACGGTGTTGGCGGCCTCGGTCAGGTAGCCGACGGTGGCGCCGGTTTGCGCCCCGATCCAGTTCGCCAGGGCCAGCAGGCTGCTGGCTTGAGCGTGATGGGCGGCGGCGTTGCCGAGCAGGATGGCCTTGCGTTCGCCACTCAGCAGCGAGGCTGCGATGGCCTTGGCGGCGGCATCGGGTGCGTTCTTCGGTGCCAGTGGCGCGGCTGCGCCGTTGGTTTCACCGACCGCAGCGGCCACGGCGGCCAGCGCTTCGACCCACTGGTCGGCTTCGACGATGGACGATTGCGCCACGTCGATGGCCCAGGCGTCGCGGGCGGCCATCAGGCTCGCCGAGGTGATCACCGACAGCGCGGCGCCCTTGCGCACGGCCTGGCGGATGCGCTGCGCGAACAGCGGATGTTCCTTGCGCAGGTTCGAACCGACGACCAGAGCGCGCTGCACTTGCGTGAGCGATGCGATCGAGGTGCCGAGCCAGCGCACGCCCTCGAACGCCGTGAATTCGGCGTTGCGCAGGCGGTAGTCGATGTTGTCGCTACCCAGTTCACGCGTGAGCATGGCGGCGAGCTGCAGCTCTTCGAGCGTGCTGTGCGGGCTGACCAGCGTGCCGATGCTTTGCGCACCGTGGTCGGCCTTGATCTGCTTGAGGCCGTTGGCGACGTACTCGAGCGCCGTCTGCCAGTCGACCTGCTGCCATTGACCGCCCTGCTTCAGCATGGGCTGCGTCAGGCGCTCGGGGCCGTTGAGCGCTTCGTACGAGAAGCGGTCGCGGTCGGCGATCCAGCATTCGTTGACGTCCTCGTTCTCGAGCGGCACCACGCGCATCACGCGGTTGTTCTTGACCTGGACGATCAGGTTCGCACCGGTGGAATCGTGCGGGCTCACCGACTTGCGGCGCGACAGCTCCCAGGTGCGGGCGCTGTAGCGGAACGGCTTGCTCGTGAGCGCTCCGACCGGGCAGATGTCGATCATGTTGCCCGACAGTTCGGAATCGACCGAGTCGCCGAGGAAGGTTTCGATTTCGGAGTGCTCGCCGCGGTGCGACATGCCGAGCTCCATCACGCCGGCCACTTCCTGGCCGAAACGGACACAGCGCGTGCAGTGGATGCAGCGGCTCATTTCTTCCATGCTGATCAGCGGGCCGACATCCTTGTGGAACACGACGCGCTTTTCTTCCTCGTAGCGCGAGGAAGAACCGCCGTAGCCCACCGCCAAATCTTGCAGCTGGCATTCGCCGCCCTGGTCGCAGATCGGGCAATCCAGCGGGTGATTGATCAGGAGGAACTCCATGACCGACTGCTGCGCCTTGATGGCCTTTTCGCTCTTGGTGCGAACGATCATGCCCTGCGTGACGGGCGTGGCGCAGGCCGGCATCGGCTTGGGCGCCTTTTCCACGTCGACCAGGCACATGCGGCAGTTGGCCGCGATGCTGAGTTTCTTGTGATAGCAGAAGTGCGGGATGTACGTGCCCGCCTTGTCGGCCGCATGCATCACCATGCTGCCTTCGGTCACTTCGACCTTCTTGCCGTCGAGTTCGATTTCGATCATGAGTATGTTTCTTCTCGCGCCAACAGACAGCCTCCGCCTTCGGCTGCGGTATTCACCTTGGGAGCGGCCCGGCGGTTCATGCCTTGACGGGCTCCGTCGGGACGTGGCCTGGAATCAGGGCCTCGAACTCATGGCGGAAGTGCTTGATCATGGCACGCACGGGCATGGCCGCCGCATCGCCGAGCGCACAGATGGTGCGGCCCATGATGTCGCCGGCAACGGAGTCCAGCAGTTGCATGTCGCTGGGCTTGCCCTGACCGTTATGGATGCGGTCTACCACGCGGTAGAGCCAGCCGGTGCCTTCACGGCACGGCGTGCACTGGCCACAGGACTCGTGCATGTAGAAGTACGAGAGGCGCTTGAGCGACTCGACCATCGAGCGGCTGTCGTCCATGACGATCACCGCGCCCGAGCCCAGCATGGAGCCGGCCTTGGCGATGGAGTCGTAGTCCATGGTGCAGGCCATCATGATGTCGGCCGGCAGCACCGGCGACGACGAGCCACCGGGGATCACCGCCTTGAGCGTGCGGCCCTTGCGCACGCCGCCGGCCAGTTCGAGCAGCTTGGAGAACGGCGTGCCCATGGGCACTTCGTAGTTGCCGGGCAGCTCGACGTCGCCGCTGACCGAATAGATCTTGGTGCCGCCATTGTTCGGCTTGCCGCATTCGAGGTAGGCCGGACCGCCGTTGTTGATGATCCAGGGCACCGCCGCGAAGGTCTCGGTGTTGTTGATGGTGGTCGGCTTGCCGTACAGGCCAAAGCTCGCCGGGAACGGCGGCTTGAAGCGCGGCTGGCCCTTCTTGCCTTCGAGCGATTCGAGCAGCGCGGTTTCCTCGCCGCAGATGTAGGCGCCGAAACCGTGGGCGGCGTGCAACTGGAAGTTGTACGTGCTGCCCATGATCTTGTCGCCGAGGTAGCCCGCGGCACGCGCTTCTTCGAGGGCTTCCTCGAAGCGGTCGTAGCTCTGGAAGATCTCGCCGTGGATGTAGTTGTAGCCCACGCTGATGCCCATCGCATACGCGGCGATGGCCATGCCTTCGATCACGATGTGCGGGTTGAACTGCAGGATGTCGCGGTCCTTGCAGGTGCCGGGCTCGCCTTCGTCCGAATTGCAGACGAGGTACTTCTGGCCCGGAAACTGGCGGGGCATGAAGCTCCACTTCAGGCCGGTCGGAAAACCCGCGCCGCCACGGCCGCGCAGGCCCGAGGCCTTCACCTCGGCGATCACTTGGTCGGGCGTGAGGCCCTCGGTGAGGATCTTGCGCAGCGCCTTGTAGCCGCCGCGCGCCTCGTAGTCGGCCAGGCGCCAGTTGGTGCCATTCAGGCCGGCATAGATCTGCGGCTCGATGTGGCGGTCGTGGAAACAGGTCTGGACGCCCGTGGCCTGGAACTGCTGGAGAACTTGTTCGGGCGACATCAGGCGGCCTCCCCTTTCACGGAGCCACGCAGGCCCTCGATGAGCTGGTCGAGCTTGTCGTTGCTCATGAAGCTGCACATGGTGCGGTCGTTGACCAGCATCACGGGCGAATCGGCACAAGCGCCCAGGCATTCGCTCTGCTGCAGCGTGAACACGCCGTCGGCCGTGGTCTCGCCCATCTTGATGCCGAGCTTCTTCTCGAGGTGCACGAGGGCCGTGACGCCGTCACGCAGCTGGCAAGGCAGGTTGGTGCACACGTTGAGCTTGAACTTGCCCACCGGATGCTGGTTGTACATGTTGTAGAAGGTCGTCACTTCATGCACGGCGATGGGCGCCATGCCGAGGTACTCGGCAATCTCGCGCTCGCGCTGCAGGCTGACGTAGCCCTCGTCCTGCTGGACGATGGCGAGGCAGGCCATCACGGCGGATTGCTTGCCCGCTTCGGGGTACTTGGCGACCTCTCGCGCAAAGCGCTCGAGGATCTCGTCCTTCAACGGGGCCGAAGGGGCCGCGTCAAGGTGATGGGTTGAGGAAGTCGTCATTCGCTCTTTCTCACCTGTCGATTTCACCGAACACGATGTCCATCGTGCCGATCACCGCGACAGCGTCGGCGATCATGTGGCCGCGCGACATTTCGTCGAGGGCGGCGAGGTGCGGGAAACCAGGGGCGCGGATCTTCAGGCGGTACGGCTTGTTGGCGCCGTCGCTCACGAGATAGATGCCGAACTCGCCCTTCGGATGCTCGACGGCGGCATACGCTTCGCCTTCGGGCACATGGAAGCCTTCGGTGAAGAGCTTGAAATGGTGGATCAGCTCCTCCATGTTCGCCTTCATCGATTCGCGCGCGGGCGCGGCAACCTTGTGGTTGTCGGTGATCACCGGGCCGGGGTTGGCGCGCAGCCATGCCGAGCACTGCTGGATGATCTTGTTGGCCTGGCGCATTTCTTCCACGCGCACGAGGTAACGGTCGTAGCAGTCGCCAGTCTTGCCCACGGGCACGTCGAACTGCATCTGGCCGTAGACGTCGTAAGGCTGCTTCTTGCGCAGGTCCCATTCGACGCCCGAGCCACGCAGCATCGGGCCGGTGAAGCCGAGGTTCAGCGCGCGCTCCGGCGTGACCACGCCGATGCCCACGGTGCGCTGCTTCCAGATGCGGTTGTCGGTGAGCAGCGTCTCGTACTCGTCGACCATCTTCGGGAAGCGCTTGCAGAAAGCGTCGACGAAGTCGAGCAGCGACCCTTGGCGATCTTCGTTCAAGCGCTCGATGGCCTTCGCGTTCTTGATCTTGCTGACCTTGTACTGTGGCATCGCGTCCGGCAGGTCGCGATAGACACCGCCCGGACGGAAGTACGCCGCGTGCATGCGCGCGCCGGACACGGCCTCGTACATGTCGAACAGGTCTTCACGCTCGCGGAAGCAGTAGATGAGCATGTTCATCGCACCGCAGTCGAGACCGTGCGCGCCGAGCCACAGCAGGTGGTTCAGCAGGCGGGTGATCTCGGCAAACATCACGCGGATGTACTGCGCGCGGATCGGCACATCGAGGCCCATCATCCGCTCGATGGCGAGGCAGTAGGCGTGCTCGTTGGACATCATCGACACGTAGTCGAGACGGTCCATGTAAGGCAGCGACTGGATGAAGGTGCGCGACTCGGCGAGCTTCTCGGTGGCGCGGTGAAGCAGGCCGATATGCGGGTCGGCGCGCTGGATCACTTCGCCGTCGAGCTCGAGCACCAGGCGCAGCACGCCGTGCGCGGCCGGATGCTGGGGGCCGAAGTTGAGGGTGTAGTTCTTGATTTCGGCCATATCAGTGCAAACCGCCGCCGTAGTTGTCTTCGCGGATCACGCGCGGCGTGATTTCCCGCGGCTCGATCGATACCGGCTGGTAGACCACGCGCTTCTGCTCTTCGTCGTAACGCATCTCGACGTGACCCGACACCGGGAAGTCCTTGCGGAACGGGTGGCCGATGAAGCCGTAGTCGGTCAGGATGCGGCGCAGGTCGTCGTGGCCATCGAACACGATGCCGTACAGGTCGAAGGCTTCGCGCTCGAACCAGGTGGCGGCGCTCCAGACGGGCTGGAGCGAGTCGACCACGGGCAGGTCTTCGCTCGGCGCAAACACCTTGAGGCGCACGCGCTGGTTGAGGCTCACCGACAGCAGGTGCGTGACGACGCCATAGCGCTCGCCCTGCCACTCGCCTTCGCGGTAGTCGGAATAGTCCATGCCGCAGAGGTCGATCAATTGCTCGAAGCGGCAGCCGGGCGCGTCGCGCAGCAGCAAGGCGGCTTCAATGTAATCGGCGGCACCGACCACCACGGTCACCTCTTCCAGGGCAAGCGTCACGCTCCTGGCCTTGGCGCCAAGCGTCTCGGCGATGGTGGCGCGCAGCACCTCCGGCGAAATTGCAAAGTCAGTCATCGTCGGCAATCTCTCAGGCGCGGGCAATGGTGTTGGTGCGGCGAATCTTCTGCTGCAACTGGATCACGCCGTAGAGCAATGCTTCGGCGGTGGGCGGGCAACCCGGAACGTACACATCGACGGGCACGATGCGGTCGCAGCCGCGCACGACCGAATAGCTGTAGTGGTAGTAGCCACCGCCATTCGCGCACGAACCCATCGACAGCACCCAGCGCGGCTCGGGCATCTGGTCGTAGACCTTGCGCAGGGCCGGCGCCATCTTGTTGCACAACGTGCCAGCCACGATCATCAGATCGGACTGGCGCGGGCTCGGACGAAACAGCATGCCGAAACGATCGATGTCGTAGCGGGCAGCACCCGCGTGCATCATTTCGACCGCACAGCATGCGAGGCCGAATGTCATCGGCCAGAGAGATCCGGTCTTCGCCCAGTTCACCACCGAGTCGTAGGTGGTGGTGACGAAACCTTCTTTGAGAACGCCTTCAATGGCCATCGTGTGCTTTCCTTGTCATTCCCAGTCGAGCGCGCCCTTTTTCCACTCGTAGGCAAAGCCCACGACGAGGATGGCGAGAAAGATCATCATGGCCCAGAAGCCGATAGCGCCAATCTCCTTGAGCGCGATGGCCCAGGGAAAGAGAAAGGCAATTTCGAGATCGAACAGGATGAAGAGAATCGCGACGAGGTAGTAGCGCACGTCGAACTTCATGCGCGCGTCCTCGAAGGCTTCGAAGCCACACTCGTAGGGAGCATTCTTCGCGGCGTCGGGCCGATTGGGGCCGAGAATGTATCCGATGACCTGAGGGGCGACGCCTACGCCGACTCCGACCAGAATGAACAAAAGGACGGGGAGGTAGGAGTCGAGATTCATCGAGAGTTTTTCACCGCTTGCCACCGGCAGGAAGAACCTCTGGATGAGGTTTTCCGCCGATGAGATTTGGTGCGGTCGGCGAGACTCGAACTCGCACAGCTTTCGCCACTACCCCCTCAAGATAGCGTGTCTACCAATTTCACCACGACCGCGGTTTTTGCTGTTCGGATGGCATGAGGTACCTGCAAGAGGCATTTGGCTTTCCGAACAGATTTAGAGTTTACCCTGAAATGAAGCCATTTCTCACGGGCAACTCATGAAAACGAGTTGATTACTTGCTGGGGATCTGGCCCGCACCCGAAACCGGGGCTGCAGGAGCCGAAGCGGGGGCGCTGGGAGCTGCCGCGCCAGGAATTTCACCAGCCGCACCGGAAGCCGGCGCAGCGGGCGCACCCACCGCGGCGCGCTCCAGAAGACTGCCGCCGCCTGCGGGACGTGCATGGCTGAAATAGGCCAGCAGCAGCGTGCAGGCGAAGAACACGGCAGCAAGCACGGCCGTTGTGCGCGAGAGAAAGTTGGCACTGCCGCTGGCGCCGAACAGGCTGCCGGCACTGCCGCTGCCGAAGGCTGCGCCCATGTCGGCGCCCTTGCCATGCTGGACCAGGATCAGGCCGATCATTGCGAGGGCTGCCAGCATCTGCACGCCGACCAGAAGGTTGAGGACCACGTTCATTCGTTCTTACTCCTAATTGATACAGCCGTTGCGCATTCAGCGCGCAGCGGCAGAAATGATCTGCAGAAAATCGGGCGCCTTGAGCGACGCGCCACCGATAAGGCCGCCGTCGATGTCGGCCTGCGCCAGCAGTTCGGCGGCATTGGCCGCGTTCATGCTGCCGCCATAAAGGATCTGGATGCCCGCGGCATGCTCGCTTGCCGCGTGATGCAGTTGCGCGCGCAGCACGGCATGCACCGCTTGCGCCTGCTCCGGCGTGGCAGTCTTGCCCGTGCCGATGGCCCAGACAGGCTCATACGCCACGACGATCTCGCTGATGCAATGGCCGTTCACGTGAATCACCGCAGCCAGCTGACGCTTGACGACCTCTTCGGTCTGCCCTGCTTCGCGCTGCGCCAGCGTTTCGCCGACACAGACGATCGGCGTGATGCCATTGGCCAATGCCGCAGCGGTTTTCGCCGCGACGGTCTCGTCGGTCTCGCCGTGGTATTGCCGACGCTCCGAGTGACCGACGATCGCATAGCGCACACCGAAATCCTTCAGCATCGCCGCCGATTGCTCGCCGGTGAATGCACCTTGCGGATGCGCCGAAATGTCCTGCGCACCGAGCGCCAGCGACGGCGTACCCGCCAGCAGCGACTGCAGTTGGGCGAAGTACGGCGCGGGCGCGCACAGCGCCACGTCGCACGCGGCCGGGCTTGCGGCCAGGCCTTGCTGCAAGGCCTTCACCAGCGCTTCGTTGGCAGCGAGGCTGCCGTTCATCTTCCAGTTGCCGGCGATCAGTTTCTTCTTGGTTGTCATCGCGTTCTTCCCGTCACCATGTCAGCACGATCTTGCCGATGTGCTGGTTCGATTCCATCAGCGTGTGAGCCTGGGCTGCGCCGCTAGGCTCACCCGCTGCCGCAAAGGTGCTGTAGATCACGGGCTTGATGGCGCCGCTTTCCAGCAGCGGCCACACCTTCTCGCGCAGGGCCTTGGCAATGGCGCCCTTGAAGGCCACCGGCCGCGGCCGCAGCGTCGAGCCGGTGATCGTGAGGCGCCTGCGCAGCACGAGGCCCGCATTGATCTGGCTCTTCACGCCGCCCTGCACCGCGATGATCACGAGCCTGCCGTCTTCGGCCAGGCATTCGATCTCGCGCGCCACGTAGTCGCCTGCGACCATGTCGAGGATCACGTCCACGCCCTTGCCACCGGTGAGCTTCTTCGCCTCTTCGACGAAATCGCTCGTGCGGTAGTTGATGGCGTGGTCGGCCCCCAGCTTCTTGCAGGCTTCGCACTTGTCGTCGCTGCCGGCTGTGACAATCACCGTCGCGCCCAGCGCCTTGGCGATCTGGATCGCCGTGACGCCGATGCCGCTCGAGCCGCCCTGGATCAGCAGCGTCTCGCCTTTTTGCAAACGGCCGCGCTCGAACACGTTGCTCCACACAGTGAAGAAGGTTTCGGGCAGCGACGCCGCATCGACATCGCTCCAACCCTTCGGCACCGGCAGGCATTGCGCCACGGGCGCCACGCACAGCTGGGCATAGCCACCGCCAGCGATCAACGCACAGACACGATCACCAACCTCGAACCCCGCCTCGGCCAACGCCGCGGCATCGCCAGACACGATCTCGCCGGCCACTTCGAGGCCCGGCAGATCGGATGCACCCGGCGGCACCGGATAGTGGCCCATCCGCTGCAGCACGTCGGGCCGGTTGACGCCACTGGCCGCGACGCGAATCAGCAGCTCGCCCTCACCCGCCACCGGATCGGGACGGTCGGCCACGCGCAGCACCTCAGGGGCGCCGTACGAAGTGATTTCAATGGCTTTCATGGTCTTTCGGCCTCCAACGCCCGCAGATGGGGCGAAGCTTGACGTTCAAAAGATTGCAACGGCGGCAATGAACCGCCGTTGCACCCTTCTTACTCCTGAGGCTCGCGCGGGGCCTGCGACTGCTCGCCGGCCGGAGCCTGCTGCTGGTCGTTGAAGCGCGGTGCGCGCTCGCCACGATCGCCGCCGCGGTCACCACCACGGTCGCCACGGTCCGAACGCTCGCGGCGGTCGCCGCCACGGTCGCCGCGATCGCCACGGTCTTCACGCGGCGGGCGCTCGCTGTATTCCATGCCGGCCGGACGCTCGGTCAAGGCCTTCATGGACAGCTTGACGCGGCCCTTTTCGTCGGTTTCCAGAACCTTGACCTTCACGATCTGGCCTTCGCTCAGATAGTCGGTCACCTTCTCGACGCGTTCGTGCGCGATCTGGCTGATGTGCAGCAGGCCGTCCTTGCCGGGCAGCAGGTTGATCAGCGCACCGAAGTCCAGGATCTTGGTGACCGGGCCTTCGTAGACCTTGCCGATTTCGACTTCGGCCGTGATCTGCTCGATGCGCTTCTTGGCCAGCTCAGCCTTTTCCGGATCGGTCGAGGCGATGGTGATGGTGCCGTCTTCGTCGATGTTGATCGTCGTGCCGGTTTCTTCCTGCAGGCCGCGGATGACCGAACCGCCCTTGCCGATCACGTCGCGGATCTTCTCGGGGTTGATCTTCAGCGTGGTCAGGCGCGGTGCGAAGCTGGAGACTTCGGCCTTGGCCTCGCCCATGGCTTCCTGCATTTTGCCCAGGATGTGCATGCGCGCTTCCTTGGCTTGCGCCAGTGCGACCTGCATGATTTCCTTGGTGATGCCCTGGATCTTGATGTCCATCTGCAGCGCGGTGATGCCGTTGGTGGTGCCTGCAACCTTGAAGTCCATGTCGCCCAGGTGGTCCTCGTCGCCCAGGATGTCGGTCAGCACCGCGAAGCGGTTGTCTTCCTTGATCAGGCCCATGGCGATACCGGCCACGTGCGCCTTCATGGGCACGCCGGCGTCCATCATCGACAGGCAGCCGCCGCAGACCGAAGCCATCGACGAGGAGCCGTTCGACTCGGTGATTTCCGACACCACGCGAACCGTGTACGGGAATTCTTCCTTGGTCGGCAGCACGGCGACCAGCGCGCGCTTGGCGAGGCGGCCGTGGCCGATTTCGCGGCGCTTGGTCGAGCCCATGCGGCCCACTTCGCCGGTGGCAAAGGGAGGCATGTTGTAGTGGAACAGGAAGCGGTCTTCGTACTCGCCGGCCAGCGCGTCGATGCGCTGTGCGTCGCGTTCGGTGCCGAGCGTGGTGATGACCAGCGCCTGGGTTTCACCGCGCGTGAACAGGGCCGAACCGTGGGTGCGCGGCAGCACGGAGTTGCGGATCTCGATGGGGCGCACGGTGCGCGTGTCGCGGCCGTCGATGCGGGGCTCGCCCGACAGGATCTGGCTGCGCACGATCTTCGATTCGATGGCGAACAGCAGGTCGTTGACCTTGCCGGCGTCGAAGGGCTCGCCGCTTTCCTTGAGCGTGTTCATCACGCTGGCATTGGCTTCGCGCAGGGCTTGCGTGCGGGCTTGCTTGCTGCGAATCTGATAGACGGCGCGCAGCTTTTCTTCGGCCAGGCCCTTGACCTTGGCAACGAAGGCTTCGTCTTCGGCGGGCGCCTGCCAGTCCCACACCGGCTTGCCGGCGTCGCGCACGAGGTCATGGATCGCGTTGATGGCGATGTTGGCTTGTTCATGGCCGAACACCACGCCACCCAGCATGACTTCTTCGCTGAGCTGCTGCGCTTCGGACTCGACCATGAGCACGGCGGCTTGCGTGCCGGCGACGACGAGGTCCATCTGCGAATCCTTGCGGGCCGTCTGGCCCGGATTCAGCACGTACTGGCCGTTGATGTAGCCCACGCGGGCGGCACCGATCGGGCCGCTGAACGGGATGCCGGAGATGGCGAGCGCAGCGCTCACGCCGATCATGGCGGCGATGTCGGCGTCGACTTCGGGGTTGAGCGACACGGTGTGGATGACCACGTGCACTTCGTTCAGGAAGCCTTCGGGGAACAGCGGGCGGATCGGGCGGTCGATCAGGCGGCTGGTCAGCGTTTCATGTTCGCTGGGCTTGGCTTCGCGCTTGAAGAAGCTGCCGGGGATCTTGCCGGCGGCGTAGGTCTTCTCGATGTAGTCGACGGTCAGCGGGAAGAAATCCTGGCCCGGCTTGGCCGACTTGGAAGCGACAACGGTCGCAAGGATCACGGTGCCGTCGATGTCGACCAGCACGGCGCCATTGGCCTGGCGGGCGACTTCGCCCGTTTCCATGACGACGGTCTTGTCGCCCCATTGGAAGGACTTGGTGACTTTGTTGAAGAGGCTCATGTTTGCTCCTGTTTTAGTAGCGAACCACTCAGGGTTCGCAAGAGGCGGAGGCTGTCTCAGAACACGATGCCATTCCAGCGAAGCTCGGAGGGAACTTCATTGGAATGACACAGCTTCGCTCTGTTTGGCACTCCGAAAGTGGATCGCGAAGTAAAAAACGCCTGAGCTAGCGGACTAACCCAGGCGTTTTTTCATGCGATTCGATTTACTTGCGCAGACCCAGCTTGGCGATCAGCGCGGTGTAGCGGTCGGCGTCCTTGGACTTGAGGTAGTCGAGGAGCTTGCGGCGGCGGCTCACCATGCGCAGCAGGCCGCGACGACCATGGTGGTCCTTGGCGTGCGTCTTGAAGTGGGGGGTGAGCTCGTTGATGCGGGCGGTCAGCAGTGCGACTTGCACTTCCGGGCTGCCGGTATCGTTGGCGGCGCGGGCGTTGTCTTTGACGACTTCGGCCTTGATGGAGGCTGCGATCATGATGATTCCTTGGTTCCTAGATGTTTGACTTGCGGTGAGCGCTGGAACTGCCCTCACCGTGCGCCTTGCGGCATGCAAAGCCTCGGGATTATAGCTCGCCCCCAGGCTACGCGCACTTCGTGTCGCTTCGCCTACCCCCTACCGGGGGCAACACCTGAGGCCCGGCAAAGCCGGTTCCTCGGTGTTTCACGAAGGGGCCGCTGCCGGGTCGAGCCCCTTGCCACTCCTGCCATCGAGCGAAGCCAGGCCTACCGCGCCGAGCACGCAGGCGGCCCCGCCGATCTGCGCCAGGCTGATACTTTCCCCCAGCCAGAAGGCCGCCAGTATCAGTGCTGAAACCGGCAGGAGCGCTGTGAAGAGCGCCGCTTCGGCCCCTTTCAGCCTGGCCGATCCGGCAAACCAGAGGACGAAGCCCAGCACCGTCGGCACCAGCGCGTAGTAGGCGACGCCGAGCAACGCATCGTTCGGCAACGGGTGCTCCCAGGCCCGCTCGAACAGCGCCGGAACCAGCGACAGCAGGAGCCCGAAGGCCGTCATCAGCGTCGACAGCGCCAACGGCCGCACCGGCACCCGAAGCCGCTTGTTGAGCAGGATGAACATCGCCTCACAGACGACCGCGCCCAGTATCAGCAGGTTGCCGGCGAACGCCGCGGCCGATTTGGAGCCCCCTGCGGAGCCTTCGCCCGGCCAGCTGATTGCCAGCACCCCCACCGTTGCCAAGACGATGCTGCCCACCAGATAGCGCCCTGGCCGCTCGCGCAAAGCCAGCACCGCCACCAGCGCCGCAACGGCCGGCAGCGTCCCGGCCACCACGCCTGCGCTGGCGGCCGGCGCCCACCTCACGCCCAGGATCAGCAGCACCGTATAGCCCACGCTGCCCAGCCCTGCCTGGCACAAGAGCAGCACGAGGTCGCGCCGGTCGGGGCGAGGCCAAGGCGTGCGCGTCAGCCGCAGCAGCAGGAGAAACACCGGCAGCGCCATCGCAAACCGCAGCGCGGTCGCGGTGAACGGCGGAAGCCCGCCTGCGATGACCTTGCTGGCCACCACCGTGCTGCCCACCGTGACCATCGCCAGCGCGCACAGCGCCATTCCCTTCAACCGTTCCGACATGCCAGACCTTTCGCTTTCGAGAAAAGTCCGAGCTTCGCGGCCCGGTCGCGTCGCGTATTGAACGAAATTGCAGGCGGCCGGATCAGCCCTTGCGCTGCGGCTGCTCCGCCAGCCAGTTGCGCAGGCGCTCCACGCCCTTCACCAGCCGCTGCGGGTCTTTCGAGGCAAAGCACCAGCGCAGCCATCCCTGCGCCTCGGGCGCGAAGGCATTGCCCGGCGCGAGTCCCAGGCCCGCCTCGGCGACCAGCCGCTTGGCCACTTCGAGCGAATCGCCGAAGCCTTCGAGCCGGAAGAAGGCATACATGCCGCCCTTGGCCGAAGCCACCTGCACGCCCGGCAGCGCCGCCAGCAGCGGCACCAGCGTGTCGCGGCAATGCTTCAGGTGCGCCACCACGCGCGGCGTGATCTCGCTCGTGTGTTCGATGGCGGTGATGGCGGCGCGCTGCGTGAACACGCTGGCGCACGAGGTGTTGAACTCGATCAGCTTGCCGATGCCGTCCACCATTGACGGCGGCAGCACCAGCCAGCCCAGGCGCCAGCCCGTCATCAGGAAGCTCTTCGAGAAGCTGTGCGTGACGACGAGCCGGTCGTCGGGCTTCGAGATGTCGAGGAAGCTCGGCGCGCAGGCATTGGGCGTCGGCTCGTAGTACAGGCGCTCGTACACCTCGTCGGCGAGGATCCACGTGCCGGTCTGGCGGCAGTGGCCGAGCACGGCCTGCTGCTCGTCGCGCGTCATGGTCCAGCCCGTGGGATTGTTCGGTGCGTTGACGATCAGCAGCTTCGTCTTCGAAGTGACCGCCGCACGCAGCGCGGGCAGGTCGAGCGTCCACTGCCCGTTCACCGGCACCAGCGGCAAGGTACGAACGCGCGCGCCCATGATGGCGGGCTGCGCCGTCAGGTTGGGCCACACCGGCGTCACGGCGACCACTTCGTCGCCCGCGTCGACCAGCGCCTGCACCGCGAGCATCAGCGCGCTCACGCCGCCCGAGGTGACGGCGATGCGCGAGGCATCGACCGCCGGATGCAGCCCGCTCGTGTAGCGCGCAATGGCTTCGCGCAGCTCTGGCAGGCCAAGGTTGTGGGCGTAGAAGGTCTCGCCCCGCTGCAGCGAATCGATGGCCGCCTGGCGGATCACCTCGGGCGTGACTTCGTCGCTTTCGCCGAACCAGAAGGCCAGCACGTCGTCGCGGCCCATGCCGGCATTGGCGACTTCGCGGATCTTCGACGCTTCGAGGTTGTGGATGGCTTCACGCATGTCTGGTCGTCCTGCTCTTCATGATTGAGGTTTCTTCATCTTGCACGAGGTCGGCAGCTCGGCGCGTTCGGGGGCGATGGTCTTCACCACTCGGAACCCGTAGCCCGAGCCCTCGACGTCGAACTGCACGCCCGGCTTGCCCTGCCGGTCCATCACGCCGACGACGAGCTGCTGCTGGAACTGATGGTCCGTCGCGCGCATGCGCCCGCGCTGCCCGTACAGGCTCACGTCGGCCTGCTCCAGCGCACGCGCCACCGGCACCGCGTCGGCACTGCCCGCACGCTCGACGGCCTGCACGAGCGCTTCGATCATCAGCTGCAGCCGCATGTGCACATAGTCGTCGGCCGGCTTCGGAAAGCGCGTGCGGAAGGCGCGGTAGAAGGTTTCGGACTGCGCCGTCTGCACGTTGGGCAGCCAGTCGGCCACGGCGATCACGCGGCCGATACCCGCATCGCCGATGGCAGCCGGTGCGCCCAGTGCGTTGCCATAGAAGGTATAGAAAGTGCCGTTGAAGCCCGCCTCGCGCGCCGCCTTCACGAGCAGCGTGAGGTCGTTGCCCCAGTTGCCCGTGACCACGGCCTGCGCGCCGCTCGCGATGATCTTGGTGGCGTAGGGCGCGAAGTCCTTCACCTTGCCCATCGGATGCAGTTCGTCGCCCACGATCTCCACGTCGGGGCGCTGCGCACCGAGCTGCCGGCGCGCCTCGCGCAGCACGGCCTGCCCGAAGCTGTAGTCCTGGCCGATCAGGTAGACGCGCTTGAGCGCGGCATCGTCCTTCACCACGTCCATCAGCGCGGCCACGCGCATGTCGGCGTGCGCGTCGAAGCGGAAGTGCCAGAAGCTGCAACGCTCGTTCGTGAGCGCCGGGTCGACCGCCGCGTAGTTGAGGAAGACCACGCGCCGCGCGGGGTCGCGCTCGTTGTTCTTGTCGATGGCATCGACCAGCGCCGCGGCCGTGGCCGACGAATTGCCCTGCAGCACGATACGCGCGCCGTCGTCCATCGCGGCGCGCAACGCGGAGAGCGCTTCTTCGTTCTGCCCCTTGCTGTCGTAGCGGTCGAGCTGCAATGGCCGCGCGCCACCGGGCAGCTTCACGCCGCCGCGCGCATTCACGCGCTCCACCGCCCACAGCAGGTTGCGGAACACGGCCTCGCCGGTGTTGGCGAACGGGCCGCTCATGCTTTCGATCAGCGCCAGGCGAATGGGTGCGGACGAGGTCGACACGTTGGCCTGCGCCAGCGCGGCGAACGGCCTCGCGCATAGCGCCAGCACCGCGAATTTCAAGGCCTCGCGACGCCAAATAAAGGGGGGATTCATTGTCTTGAAACGCGTGCCGATGCGCCTAGATGAGGTCTCAAGCGGCACTCACGATGGAACGGCCGCGCAGTGTAAGGGACACACATTCCTTGTCCCCATTGTGTTCACTCAGGAGTTCTTCACATGCTTTTCGCCCCCACCCTTCGCACCGCCCGCTTCGCTCCCCGCGCCTATGACCGCGCCTTCGAGCGCTTCGTGAACGATGCCTTCGCCGCCCCCCGCCGCTCCCCGCTGGTGGAACAGGACGACAAGAGCTGGACCCTCTCGCTGGACGTGCCGGGCTTTGCGCGCGAAGACCTCGCGATCAGCATCGAAGGTGCCGTACTGCGCATCGACAGCAAGGCCGAAGCCAAGCGCCAGTTCAAGGCCGCCTACGAGTTGCCGCAGGACATCGACGTGGCCACCAGCGAGGCCAAGCTCGAGAACGGCGTGCTCACGCTGAAGCTCGGCAAATTGGTGCCCGCGAGCCAGGCCGCACAGTTGCAAATCAACTAGTTTGGCCTATGCCCACAAGAAGAAAATGTTGGTAACAGCCTCGTTTTGACTTTAAACGAGCACCTTATTCACAATAGCGCTGAATAACGTCACATGATGTGACGTTTTCTTAGAACTTTCTTCTTCGTGGGCGTCTCGTAGCGCACCGAATTCCCTGCCGGTGCGGTTCGGGTGCCCCAAAAGGCACCATGAAAACGCACCTTCAACCTGCCAATCCCAACGAACAATCCGACACGCTCCTGGTGTTCCTGCCCGGGGCCTACCTGAAGCCCGACGAGTTCGAGCGCGAAGGGTTCATCGCCGCGGTGCGCGAGCGCCATCTGGCGGCCGATGCGCTTCTGGTGGACGCGGATGTTTCCTACTACTACGAGCAGACGCTGAGCGAGCGCCTGCACACCGAGGTCATCGAGCCGCAGCGTGCCAGGGGCTACAAGTCGATCTGGCTCGTGGGCATTTCCATCGGCGGCTTCGGCGCGCTGATCCACGAACTGGCGCGACCGGGCTCGGTGGACGGCATCGTGGCGCTTGCGCCCTACCTCGGGCGCCGGGTGCTCGGCGCGGAGATCAGGAAGGCCGGCGGCCTGCGCGCCTGGCAGGCGCCCACCGGACCGCAGGCCGACGAGGAGCCCGATCGCAAGCTCTGGCCCTTCTTCCAGCAGTACCTGGACGCCAAGCCGTCGAAGAATCTGCCGCCGCTGTACCTGGGCTTCGGGCTGGACGACCGCTTTGCCGGCAACCACAAGCTGCTGGCCGACGCCCTGCCGCCGGGGCGCGTCTTCACGATCGAGGGCGGCCACGACTGGCCGCAGTGGCGCCAGCTGTGGCGCAATGTGCTGGACGTGCTGCCGTTGCCGGCAATCGGCCGCTCGCGGCAGTCGGCTACGCAGTCTCCGGCAGCGGCGCCTCAGCCGACGAGAGCGACGCCATGGGCCATCGCGGCTTGACGTCGAAGGCATAGCGCTCGCTCGCCTGCGACAGCCCCGACTGCAGGCGCATTGCCGCGGCCATGGCGATCATGGCGCCGTTGTCGGTGCACAGGTGCAGCTCGGGGTAGTGCACACGCACCTTGCGCTTTGCACACGCGGCATTCAGCTGTTCTCGCAGATTCCTGTTGGCCCCCACCCCGCCCGCCACCACCAGCCGCTTGAGCCCGGTCTGGTCGAGTGCCGCGAGCGACTTCTTCAGCAGCACCTCGACGATGGCCGCCTGCGTGGACGCCGCCAGGTCGGCCTTGTTCGCTTCGAGCTGGTCGCCGAGCTTCTTGGCCTGCGTGAGCACGGCCGTCTTCAGGCCGGCAAAGGAAAAATCGAGATCGCCGCTGTGCAGCAGCGGCCGCGGCAGCTTGAAGGCCGTTGCGTTTCCGTCTTCGGCCAGCTTCGCGAGCCACGGTCCGCCGGGGTACGGCAAGCCCATGAGCTTGGCGCTCTTGTCGAAGGCCTCGCCGGCCGCGTCGTCGATGGTCTCGCCGAGCAGCTCGTAGCGCCCCACGCCGTCCACCCGCATCAGCTGCGTGTGGCCGCCTGATACCAGCAGCGCGACGAACGGAAACTCCGGCGGATCGGCACTCAGGAACGGCGACAGCAGATGCCCTTCGAGGTGATGCATCCCCAGCACCGGCTTGCCCAGCGCCACGCCGAGCGCGCAGGCCACGCCCGCGCCCACCAGCAGTGCGCCCGCCAGGCCCGGCCCGCGCGTGTAGGCCACCACGTCGATCTCGGCCAGCGAGCGGCCGGCTTCGGCCATGACCGTCTCGGTCAGCGGCAGCACGCGACGGATATGGTCGCGGCTGGCCAGCTCGGGCACCACGCCGCCATAGGCCTGGTGCATGGCGATCTGGCTGTGCAGCGCGTGCGAACGCAGCATCGGCAGCGCGCTGCCGTGCGACTCGACCAGCGCCACGCCGGTTTCATCGCAGGATGATTCGATTCCCAACAAGAGCATGGCGCCGAGTGTAGGCGGCGCCCCGTGCGGCCGCCCGCGAAGGGGCAAACGGCGCCAGCAAGGCACGGATGTTGCAGTGGGAGGGTCAGCGCCCCTCCCACCATGAAATCCGGACTGAGTTTTCTGATCGCCGCCCGCCGTTGCGAGATCGACGAGCTGGACCGGCTCGCCCGCACCAGCGAGCTGGTGGGCGTGATCGGCCGCCTCGTCCATGCGCTGCAGCGCGAGCGGGGCATGTCGAACATGTTCCTCGCCTCGCACGGCGGCCGCTTCGCCGACCAGCGCGGCCCGCAGATCGCCGAATGCACGGCGCTCGAGCAGGAGGTGCGCGCCGGCTTCGACCAGCTCGAAGCCGACGACCACCGCAGCGCAGGAGCCGGCAACAGCGCGCGCCTGTTCAGCCGCATCGCCTGGGTGCTCCCGGGCCTGGACGCCCTGCCTGCCCTGCGCCGCCGCATCGATGCGCTCGAGCTGAAACCGGCGCAGTCCACCGCCGCCTTCGCCAAGCTCGTTGCCGGCCTGCTGTCGGTGGTGTTCGAAGCCGCCGACGGCGCCACCGACCCCGAGATCTCGCGCCTGCTGGTCGCGATGTTCAACTTCATGCAGGGCAAGGAATTTGCCGGCCAGGAGCGCGCCTTCGGTGCCGCCGCGCTGGCGCTGGGCCGCAGCGACGAGGCACAGCGCCTGCAGTGGCTGCACCTGATCGAGTCGCAGGAGCGCTGCTTCCAGGTGTTCACCGATTTCTCCGGCGAGGCCGTGCTCGCGCTCTGGCGCAACAGCCAGCCCGACGCCGAAGTGGCGGAGCTCGAACGCATCCGCCGGCGCGGCGCCACCTCCGCCCCGGCCGACGTGCCGCTGAGCCAGGCCTGGTTCGACTGCTGCACCCGCCGCATCGACGCCATGAAGACCGTGGAAGAGCGCCTGGCCGCAGTCTTGCGCGCACTGTGCGAGCGCAAGACCGCGCAGGCGCGCAGCGAGTTGCAGGACTACCGGCAGCTGCTGGACACGCTGGCCCCGCAGGCCGGCGCCCTGTTCTTCGACGACGCCGACGCGCAGGCCGCCACGCCCGCCCAGTTCGGCCGCCACCTCGAACGCTCGGTGCTCGACATGGTCCAGGAGCAGTCGCACCGCCTGCAGGCCATGAGCGACGAGCTCGAAACCGTGCGCGCCTCGCTCAATGAACGCAAGATCGTCGAGCGCGCCAAGGGCCTGCTGATGGCGCACCGCCGACTCAGCGAGGATGAGGCGCACAAGATGCTGCGCCAGACCGCCATGAACCAGAAGCGGCGGCTGGTCGACGTGGCCGAGTCGATGCTGGCAATGGCCGACTACCTGCCCATGCTCGACCGCGCGCCCCCGCGCTGAAGCGGCCCGGCCGTTCAACTTGGTGCAGTGCACAACAACCGTGCGATCGGCGCTGCGCGGTTCCGATCGGGCGCTCGCCCATGCTGCACCGCTGCATCGAGCTACTTTCCTGATAGCAGCGTGCAGGTCCTGAAGGCTGGCACACCACTTGCAAGCATTTCGTTCACAGGCCCCCAATGGGCCTTCAGGCAGCGGCACCCAACGGCGGGTGCCTCCACCGAACCGGACAAAGGCGTCCCCATCCCGCAAGGGCTCGTTTTCGAGCAGCCCCTGCGCGGTGCGGACGCCTTTTTTGTTTTTGTCTTTTGTTTGTTCGCCTTCAACCGGAGCCCCGCCCATGACCGACCTGCTCACAACCCGCCTCAGCCGACGCCGCGTCCTGCAAGCCGCAGCCATCGGTGCCGTCGGCATCGACCCCGCGCTGCGCGCCGCCGTCTGGGCTCAGGGCTCGGACAAGCCCGAGAAGCAGGAAGTGAAGATCGGCTTCATCCCGCTGACCGATTGCGCCAGCGTGGTGATGGCCTCGGTACTGGGCTTCGACAAGAAGTACGGCGTGAAGATCGTCCCCAGCAAGGAAGCCAGCTGGGCCGGCGTGCGCGACAAGCTGGTCAACGGCGAACTGGACATGGCCCACGTGCTGTACGGCCTCGTCTACGGCGTGCACGTCGGCGCCAGCGGCCCGAAGAAGGACATGGCGGTGCTGATGGGCCTGAACCGCAACGGCCAGGCCATCACGCTGTCGAAGGCGCTTGCGGACAAGGGCGCGGTGGACGCGCCCTCGCTCGCCAAGCTCATGGCCAGGGAAAAGCGCGAGTACACCTTCGCCGGCACCTTCCCCACCAGCACCCACACCATGTGGCTCAACTACTGGCTGGCCTCGGCCGGCATCAGCCCGGTGGCCGACGCCAAGGTGATCGTGGTGCCGCCGCCGCAGATGGTGGCCAACATGCGCGTGGGCAACATGGACGGCTTCTGCGTGGGCGAGCCCTGGGGCCAGCGCGCCATCATCGACAAGATCGGCGTCACCGCCATCACCACGCAGGACATCTGGAAGGACCACCCCGAGAAGGTGCTCGGCACCCGCGCCGACTTCGTCAAGCAGAACCCCAACACCTGCCGCGCCGTGATGATGGCCGTGCTGGAGGCCAGCAAGTGGATCGACGCCAACCTGCAGAACAAGGCGAAGATGGCCGACACGGTCGCCGAGAAGAGCTACATCAACACCAGCGCCGATGCCATCAACCAGCGCATCCTGGGCCGCTACGAGAACGGCATGGGCAAGACCTGGGACGACCCCAACCACATGAAGTTCTTCGACGACGGCGCGGTCAACTTCCCGTACCTGTCCGACGGCATGTGGTTCCTTACGCAGCACAAGCGCTGGGGCATCCTGAAGGAGCACCCCGACTACCTGGCGGTCGCCAAGCAGATCAACCAGATCGACATGTACAAGGACGTGGCTGGCGCCATGAAAGTCAGCGTGCCCAAGGACCCCATGCGCACCAGCAAGCTGATGGACGGCTCGGTCTGGGACGGCAAGGACCCGAAGAAGTACGCCGATTCGTTCAAGATCCACGCATAGGGAGAACACCATGGTCAGCGCCGTCTTTCATTCGCCGCTCGAAGCCTCCCTCCCTCTCCCGCGCGCGGGAGAGGGCCGGGGTGAGGGCAAGCCCCGCGCCGAAGCTGCTCCTCACCCCGCCCCTCTCCCCAGAGGGGAGAAGGAGCAGAAGCCAAGAACACCACTCGACCTGCGCGCCTTCTGGATGCGCGTGCTGCCGCCGCTCGCAGGCTTCGGCCTGCTGCTGCTGATCTGGGAAATCGTGGCCATGAAGAGCACCACCGGTTTCCCGACGCCCGCAGCCACCTGGCAGCAGGCCGTGACCGTGTTCAGCGACCCGTTCTACAGCAAGGGCCCGAACGACCAGGGCGTGGGCTGGAACGTGCTCTCGTCGCTGCAACGCGTTGCGCTGGGCTTCGGCCTTGCGGCGCTGGTCGGCATTCCGGCCGGCTTCGCAATCGGGCGCTTCGAGTTCCTCTCGCGCATGTTCAACCCGCTGATCAGCCTGCTGCGTCCGGTCTCGCCGCTGGCCTGGCTGCCCATCGGCCTGCTGGTGTTCAAGGGCGCCAACCCGGCCGCCATCTGGACGATCTTCATCTGCTCGATCTGGCCGATGGTCATCAACACTGCCGTGGGCGTGCAGCGCGTGCCGAGCGACTACATGAACGTGGCCAAGGTGCTGAACCTCAGCGAATGGAAGATCCTCACGAAGATCCTGTTCCCCGCCGTGCTGCCCTACATGCTCACCGGCGTGCGGCTGGCCGTGGGCACCGCGTGGCTGGTGATCGTGGCGGCCGAGATGCTCACGGGCGGCGTAGGCATCGGCTTCTGGGTGTGGGACGAGTGGAACAACCTCAACGTCGCCAACATCATCATCGCGATCTTCGTGATCGGCATCGTCGGCCTCGTGCTGGAGTTCGCGCTCATCAAGCTCGCCACCGCATTCACGTTCGAAGAGGTGAAGTCATGATCGATGATTCGAAGTACATCGAGATCCACGGCGTCGAGCAGGCGTTCAAGACGCCCAAGGGCCGCTTCGTCGCGCTGCGCGACGTGAACCTGAACGTGGCCAAGGGCGAGTTCATCACGCTCATCGGCCACTCGGGCT
>Ga0209257_1000362_pt1 | contig 92009 bp, 73 predicted proteins | sample AraplaCvi_mCL_r2_FD_184277 | JGI IMG/M metagenome (GOLD analysis project Ga0209257, IMG submission 184277) | Arabidopsis root microbial communities from North Carolina, USA - plate scrape MF_Cvi_mCL_r2 (SPAdes) (version 2) | ecosystem: Host-associated > Plants > Roots > Endosphere | place: USA...
CGTGCTCAGCGGCGACTTCGACACCAGCGACCCGAACATCGGCCCGATCCTGGAAGCGATGGACGTGGGCCTGGCGCGCTTCTTCTTCAACGCGGTCGACACGAAGACCGAAGGCGCCGACCTCACCGTCACCTACGACTTCGACTGGGCCGACGCGAAGTGGAGCACCTACCTCGGCGCGAACTGGAACAAGACCGAGGTGACCAAGGTCAACACGCCGCCGGCGCTAGCCGGTCGCGAGGACACGCTGCTGCCCGAGCGCGACCGACTCTTCATCGAGAACGGCGCACCGCGCAGCAAGGCGGTGCTCGGCGTGGATTACACGCGCGGCGCGTGGCAGGCGAGCGCGAAGGGCATCTACTTCGGCGAACAGGAACTGGGCACGTTCTCCGGCACGGAAGCGGGCGTTCCGAACCAGCACTATGCGAGCAAGGCCTCGGCGGACGTGAGCGTCACCTACGCCTTCGCCGAGAACACCAAGCTCACCGTCGGCGGCGCGAACGTGTTCGACACCTTCCCGACGAAGCAGAATCCCGACGAGACCGACAACGGCCACATCTACGAAAGCGTGCAGTTCGGCCTGAACGGCGCCGCGTGGTACGTGCGGTTGTGGCACAAGTTCTGATTCCCACGTCTTTCCCACGCTAGGGGAAAGACGATGCTGGAACCCCTCACCCGCAAGCGGGGGAGTACGGATTGAAACCCCTCTCCCGCAAGCGGGGGAGTACGGATTGAGACCCCTCTCCCGCAAGCGGGAGAGGGGCAGCGGTGAGGGAAAACCGCCCGCAACGTCCATCGCAGCCGACCAGCGTATGACCGACGCCCTCATCGCCCACCTGCACGACCTGCTCGATCCGCTCGGCGAAGTCGCCACGCGCGCGATGTTCGGCGGCCACGGCGTCTATCTCGACGGCGACCTGATCGGTGTGGTCATGGATGAGGCGCTGTACCTGAAGGTCGACAGCGAAACGCGCCTGTATTTCGAAGCGGCCGGCTGCGAGCCTTATGTCTACCTCGGGCAGTCCGAGCCGATCACCATGAGCTACTGGTCCGTCCCCGACGAGGCGATGGAATCGACGCACGCCATGCAGCCATGGGCGGAGCTGGCCCGCGCGGCGGCGCGCAGGAAGGGGCGGAAGTAGCCCGACGTAGGATGGGTTCGCGAAGCGAGACCCATCATCAGGCGCATGGAGCGATGGGTTTCGCGCGGCGAAACCCATCCTACGTTGACTTGCCCGACAACGTGGTCGCGCCCCGGGTGCGCTGCGCTTACCCGGGCTACATGAAAGCCGTCATCCCCGTGCACGAAATCCGTCATCCCGGCGAAGGCCGGGACCCAGGCCCGTAACGCCCGGGCACTCCCGCACGCGCCCCGTCATTCCAGCGAAAGCTGGAACCCATTTTGACGTCGCGGCCACCGTCGCCCTCACCCCAACCCCTCCCGTAAACGGGAGAGCGGCCAAGAAGCGATGTCGATTTCCGCATCCCCCATTCGTCGAACATGGGAAGGCCGCGAAAACCGCGGTCACCATGACGAGGAATCCGATGTCCTTCCGCCGCATCCCGTTCTCCCGCGCGCTGCTCGCCGCCGCGCTGTCGCTTTGCGCCGCCACCGCCGCCGCGGCTCCCAACGTGTACGAGATCGACCCCGCGCACACGTATCCGAGTTTCGAAGCCGACCACATGGGCATCTCCGTCTGGCGCGGGAAGTTCGATCGCAGCAGTGGCGAGATCACGCTCGATCGGCAAGCGCAGACCGGCACCGTGAACGTCGTCATCGACACCACGAGCATCGACTACGGCCTGGACGTGATGAACACCGAAGCGCGCAAGGACACGCTACTGGATACGGCGAAATTCCCGGAGGCCACCTACAAGGGCACGCTGGTCGACTTCCGCGACGGCGCCCCGACGCGCGTGAAGGGCGAGCTGACGTTGCGCGGCATCACGAAGCCGGTGGACCTCACGATCAAGCGCTTCAAGTGCATCCCGCACCCGATCAACACGCGCGAGTTGTGCGGCGCCGATGCCTATGGCGATTTCCAGCGCGATGCGTTCGGCATGGATGCCGGCAAGGATTACGGCTTCGACATGACCGTGTCGCTGCGCATCCAGGTCGAAGCGACGCGCAAGCCCTGATGTTCTTCGCTCCTCCCCCTGTGTGCAGGGGGAGGTTGGGAGTAGGTATGCGGCGCGAAGCGCCAGCTACCTGGTGCTTTGGCGTAGTGCACTGCACCCCTCCCCAACCCCACGGCCATCGGGCGTAGCCCGATGGCGTTCGTCGGGGCGCACGCCAGTGGCGTGCAAACGCCCCTCCTCACCCCTGCAAGCAGGGGAGGGAGCGAAACGGATCGAAACAACTTCCCGCTAACGCGGCACCTTTCATTCTGCGGCTTCCCGCCGCCCCACAAGGAGTGAGCACGATGGCTTTCTACGTAGATGGTTTCGTCCTTCCCGTTCCTCGCGACAACGTCGACGCGTACCGGAAGCTCGCGCGTCTGGCCGGCAAGATCTGGTTGGAATACGGTGCGCTGGAATACCACGAGTGCGTCGCCGACGACGTGCAACCCGGTAAGGTCACGTCCTTCCCGCAAGCGGTGAAACTCAAGCCCGACGAAGTCGTCGTGTTCTCGTGGATCGTCTACAAGTCGCGCAAGGCGCGCGACAGGATCAACGCGCAGGTGATGAAGGATCCGCGCCTGGCCGGCATGGATCCCAAGTCGCTGCCGTTCGACGGCAAGCGCATGTTCTTCGGCGGGTTCAAGCCGATCGTTTCGATGGTCGCGGAGTAACCGCGTCCCGCGCACCGGCCGCCGCCGCGCATTCGGCGGCGCGCCGTTGCAGCAGCGCCTGTTCGCGCGCGTTGCGCGTCATCTGAGCGGCGCGCTCGAACTCATGGCGCGCTTCGTCCCAGCGTTCCAGTTTCTTGAGCAAGTCGCCGCGCACCGCCGGCAACAGGTGGTAATCCTTCAGCGCGGGTTCGTCGGTCAACGCATCGACGACCGCCAGCCCGGACTCGGGGCCGAACAGCATCGACAACGCGACCGCGCGATTGAGTTCGATCACCGGCGACGGCGTGATGCGCGCCAGTGCTCCGTAGAGCCCGACAATCGCGGCCCAGTCGGTTTCTTCCGGCGTTACCGCGCGCGCATGGCACGCGGCGATCGCGGCCTGCAACGTGTACGGCCCGCCCGGCGTCGTGCCGCGCGCGGCGCTTCCCTTCTGCGCGCGATCCAGTGCGGAAAGACCGCGATGGATCAGTAACTGGTCCCAGCGTGCGCGGTTCTGTTCGAGCAGTAGCACCGGATCGCCATCGGGCCCGATGCGCGCGGCCGAACGCGAGGCCTGGATTTCCATCAGCGCGACCAGCCCGTGCACTTCCGGTTCGTTCGGCATCAGCTCGGCGAGCATGCGGCCCAGGCGTAGCGCGTCGTCGCACAGGCCAGGACGCATCCAGTCGTCGCCGGCGGTGGCGGCGTAGCCTTCGTTGAAGATCAGGTAGATCACCGCGAGCACGGACGACAGGCGCTCGTTCAACTCGTCGCCGCGCGGCATTTCATACGGCACCTGCTTCTCGGCCAGCGTGCGCTTGGCGCGCACGATGCGCTGGGCGATGGTGGGTTCGGGCACGAGGAAGGCGCGTGCGATCTCGTCCGTCGTCAGGCCGCCGAGCAGGCGAAGCGTCAATGCGACCTGCGCGTGCGTGGGCAGCACGGGATGGCAGGCGGTGAAGACCAGGCGCAACAGGTCGTCGTTGAACGGATTGTCGAGCGCGTCCAGATGCGCGTCGTCGGCGTGCGCCTGTTCGTCTTCCAGTTCGCGCGCGATCTCTTCGTGCTTGCGCTGCTGCAGCTTGCTGCGACGCAGGCGGTCTATCGCGCGATGCTTCGCGGTCGCCATCAGCCACGCACCGGGCTGATCCGGAACGCCGCTTTCGGGCCACTTTTCCAGCGCCGCGACGAGCGCGTCCTGGGCGAGTTCCTCGGCCAGACCGACGTCGCGCAGCATGCGCGCGAGCGATGCGATGAGCCGGGCGGATTCGATGCGCCATACCGCATCGATGGTGCGATGGATGTCGGTCGCCGTCATGGCGGGGGATGACACCATCGTCGGGGAGGGAGTGCAAGTGTGAAGAGTGCTTTTTCCCTTCTCCCTCTGGGAGAGGGTGCCTGCTTTTTTCCCTTCTCCCTTCGGGAGAAGGTGCCCGCAGGGCGGATGAGGGTGAGTCGGGCCGCTTACGCGGCACTGCCGCGTGGCCCGGCGAACGCACGGCCAGGATGGCCGGGCAGGGCTGTCCGGAGAGACATACGGTTCGCCACGGATGGCTGAGGTGATCTGATCAAAGCGGAAGTGAACTCGCAGTGCAGCGATGCACTGCAGGTTTTGAACTTGCCCCTCCGTTGCCCCTCACCCCAACCCCTCTCCCGAAGGGAGAGGGGCTTTAAACTCAACATCTGAACAGCAGTGCCTCACCGCACTGCTGGTTTGGACTTGATGCTCCGTTGCCCCTCACCCCAACCCCTCTCCCGAAGGGAGAGGGGCTCTCCACAGCGGGAGAGCGGCTTAACAGCGGCAAGAAGAGGCTCAAGGACTCACCCCCGCTCAGCCACATTCTTCAAACTCACCAGCCCCCGCTCGAAATCGCCGCCCACCATGCGGTCCATGTCGAACACCAGCGACATCAGTTTCCCGATGTAAGGCTGCGGGCCGTGCATCGCCCAGGTCACGCGGCTTGCGCCGGTCCCTTCCGGGACGATCAGGAACTCGGCCACGTTGTGCGCTTCCATCGGGCGCGTGAAGTCGAGTTTGATGCGCACCGCAGAGTCCGGCACCGATTCGACGATTTCCATGCGCCCCGCGCCGGCCTTCGAATTGCCGTCCCAGGTGTACACCGCGCCGGTGCCGCAGTCGCTGCCGGCGATCTCGCGCTTCATCGCCGGATCGAGCGTTTCGAACGGCGACCACGCGCGCCAGCGGTTGAAGTCGTTCACCTGTTCGAACACGCGCTGCGGCGGTGCGTGCACGACGATGCTACGTTCGATGCGGAACGTGTCCGGGCGCGTCGCCGCGAACGCGAGCACGGCCACGATGGCCACCAGCACGATCGATCCGATGATCTTCCACATGACGCGTTCCTCAGTTCTTCTTCTGGTTTGAAGTGGATTGCTGCATCTGTTCGAACCCGGCCGCGGCTTCCTGCACGTCGGCGGGGAAATCGTCGAACTCCTGCACCTGGCGGATCTCGATGACCTCGTTGTCCGAGCCCGGGCAGCGCGACGCCCACGCGATGGCTTCCTCGCGCGATTTCACCTGGATCATCCAGTAGCCGCCCAGCACTTCCTTCGCCTCGGAGAACGGCCCGTCGGTCACGTGCGGACGGCCGCCTTCGAAACTCACGCGCGCGCCCATCGACGGCGGATGCAGCCCGTCCAGCGCCAGCAACACGCCGGCCTTCTGCAGCGATTCATTGTATTTCATCATCGCCGCGACACGGTCGGCGGGCGGCATCGTGCCGGGCTGCGCATCCTCGTAGCCCTTGGGGATCATCAGCATCATGAAACGCATGGTCGGCTCTCCGGTTCGATTCGTCGGTGTGCTCACGCGGCGTCGGGCGTGCCGCTCATGTGCACGTATTCCCAGTGGTTTCCGTCCAGGTCCTCGAACGCGCGCGAATACATGAAGCCGTAATCCTGCGGCTCGCCGACAGACTTCGCGCCGCCTTTCAGCGCCTTCGCATGGATGTCGTCGACGGCCTGCCGGCTGTCCAGCGACATGCAGGTGATCGCGCCGACGACCTCGCGCGTTTCGGCCACGGGCTTGCTCACGAACGTGCCGAAGAACTCGCGCGTCAGCAGCATCACGTAGATGCTGTCATTGACGACCATGCAGGCGCCCTTGTCGTCGGTGAACTGCGGGTTGAACGAATAGCCCAGCGATTCGAAGAACGCCTTGGACTTCGGGAGGTCGTGGGAGGGGAGGTTGACGAAGATCTGGGTGGACATGTGGATTCCTGTTGTTTGAATGGAGTTGGATGAAGCGGTGCGAAGGATCATTCCTTCCCGCAGTTCACCATCCACGAAACGCCGAAGCGGTCGACGAACATGCCGAAGCGTGCGGCCCAGAACGTCGGTGCCAGCGGCATGACCACCTGGCCGCCTTCGCTCAGTGCGGCGAACACGCGTTCGGCTTCGCTCGCGGTATCGACATTGATCGCGAGGGAGACGCCCTTGATGCCTTCGAACGGGTGCTCGGGTACGGAGTCCGAACCCATGATGGCTTCGTCTCCGATCACCAGTCGCGCGTGCATGATCCGGTCGCGGTGCGATTCGGGAACGTGTTCGCACGCGGGCGTGTCTCCGAAGCGGGTCAGCTGCTCGAGCGTGCCGCCCAGGCACTGGTGGTAGAAGCGGAACGCGGCTTCGCACTGGTCGTCGAAACCGAGGTAGGCGTTGATCTTCATCGTGGACTCGTCCTTGCGTGAGGGTTATTGCGCGCGCGCTTCGATGTGCGCACGGATGCGTTCGCCCTGCGCGCGCGTTTCGGCCGTGGCTTCGCCGCCGCAGGCATGGCCTTCGTAGACCTGGCGGATTTCGATCTGGCTCGGGCCGCACTCGGGATTCGGGCAGCGCTTCACCCATTCGATCGCTTCCTGCAGCGACGCGGTCTGGAACAGCCAGAAGCCGGCGATCAACTCCTTGGATTCGGCGAACGGTCCGTCGATCACGCTGCGGCGATCTCCGTCGAAACGCACGCGTGCCCCGTGCGAGCTCGCGTACAGTCCGGCCGCATCGAGCAGCACGCCGGCCTTGGCCAGTTCCTCGTTGTAACGGCCCATCTGCGCGATCAGCTCCGCGCTGGGCGGCGCGCCGGATTCGCTTTCGGGCGTGGCGTGGACGATCACCATGAACTTCATTGTCGTGTCTCCGTGTCGGCACGCCGTTTTGCGCGCTCTTGTGGAGACGACGAAGGGACGCGCGCGAAATCGACACGGCCACAAAGATTTTTTGCCCGGTAGCCCGGGCAAGCGAAGCGCACCCGGGGACTGTCGCGCCCAACCCGGGTGCGCGTCGCTTACCCGGGCTACACAGGTCGGTTTTCCAGCAGCCACCCAAGGAACGCCTGCGCCGCCGGCCGCAACCGCCGGTGCGCCGGATACACCACGTAATACCCCCACCGCGCCGCCATCGCCGGCACCGGCAGGCGGATCAGCTGCCCGCGTTCGAGATAGGGCACGGCGATCCATGACCGCGCCAGCGCGATCCCGAGCCCCGCCGCGGCGGCCTTCATCGCATCGGTCGTGTCGCTGAAGGTGTAGCGCTCCTCGAATTTCGCGCCATGCACGTGCGCCGCGCGGAACCAGTCGTGCCAGCCCTGGCGGGCGTGGTCGGCGATGAGCGGGTGGCCGGCGATGTCCGCCGCCGAACGTATGCCGGCGGCCGCCGCGTAGTCGGGCGAGGTCACCGGGAACAGCGATTCGTCCATCAGGTGGTGCGCGGTCAACCCCGGCCAGTGGCCCGGCCCGTGGCGGATGCCCAGGTCCGGGCCGCCGTCGTCGAAGCGGGTCAGGGCGATCTCGGTGTCCACGTTCAGCGCGATCCCCGGATGCGCCCGCGTGAAGGTCGAGAGCCGGGGCAGCAGCCAGGTGTAGGCCAGCGAATGCAGCGTGGTGATGCGCACGCGGCCCTCGTCCCCGCGCGAGCCGCGCAGGCTGCGCAGCACGCCGTCCACGTCGGCCAGCGCGGTGCCGGCGGCGTCGGCAAGCTGCCGGCCCTCCACGGTCAGCGAGACCCCGCGCGCATGCCTCTGGAACAACGCCACCCCCAGGCGCGACTCCAGCTTGCGGACGTGGTGGCTCACCGCGCTCGCGGTGAGGTGGAGCTCCTCCGCGGCGTGGGCGAAGTTCTGGTGCCGTGCCGCCGATTCGAATGCCGTGAGGGCAGGGAGCCAGTCCGCGCGAAGGGCCATGCGAGCCTCAAATCTGATTTGTGTCTGCCTTCGAAAGTATGCGCTTGTAAGGCCTCCCGTCGTAACGACAATGGGCGCTCGGGTTGAGCCATATTTCTTGATCGTCGCCGCGACGCCCGGGCCCGGCAGGGCCGCGGGACGCAGGAGCCGCACATGGAACGTTCGAACGACCCCGGAGTGCAGGACCTCGACCCCGTGGCCGCCAACGACGCGCAGATCGCCACGCCCCTCGCGATGCAGGCGTGGCCATCGACGACGTGCCCGCGCTGGCGGTCGGCGAAGGCTGCACGCGTCGCGACCTGCCCGCCGGTCCCGGCGTGCGCGTCTGGGTCGTCGACATGGCGCCTGGCGCGCAGTGGCCGGTCTTCGACCACCACGAAACCGGCGAGTCGTACTACGTCATCGCGGGCGAGGTGATCGAAGGCGAGGCCCGTTTCGGCCCGGGCACGTACGTGTACTTCGCCCCCGACAGCCGCCATCGCCCGTACACCGAAACCGGCGTGCGCCTGATCGGAATGAACCTCGGCTACGCGGCGTTCCTTGCGGCCGGCGGCAGTGCGGAATCGATCACGCATTGCTACCACCCGACCCAGGGCTGAGCGCGCGGGCCGAGCCGCGACGCTTCCCTTTCACATCCTCCCCCCACGAGGTTTGCGATGAACACCGCTGTGACCGCACCCGTATTGCCCGACGCGCAGGCGCGCGGCTGGCTGACTCCACTGGAACTGGGCCTGCTGGGCGCGATCTGGGGCGCTTCGTTCCTCTTCATGCGCGTGGCGGCGAAGGACTTCGGCGCGGTGCCGCTGGTCGAAGCGCGACTGGGGCTGGGCTCGCTGGTGCTGCTGCCGTTCCTGTGGCGCGCGCGCTCGCAGTTCCCATTGAAGCTGTGGCCGAAGCTGGCGGTCATCGGCGCGATCAATTCCGCCGCGCCGTTCCTGTTGTTCGCGTGGGCCGCGCAGCGTGCGCCGGCCGGCATCGGTGCCATCTCGAATGCGATGACGGTGCTGTTCACGGCGCTGGTCGGATTCCTGTTCTTCCACGAGAAGATCGGTGCACGCCGCTCCATCGCGCTGGTCGCCGGTTTCGCCGGCGTGGTCGTGCTGGCCAGCGACAAGACCGCCGGTGGCGACCAGGTCGGCTGGGCGGTGGCAGCGGGCGCGACGGCATCGTTCCTCTACGGCATCGGCATCAACCTGGTGCGTCGCCACCTGACCGGCCTGCCGCCCGCGGCGGTGGCCTCGGCGACGCTGGGTTCGGCCGCGTTGATGATGCTGCCGTTCGCGATCGCGACGTGGCCGACGCATGCGATTCCCACGAAGTCGTGGCTGTCGGTCGGCATGCTGGGCGTGGTCTGCACGGGCCTGGCGTTCGTCATGTATTACCGCCTGATCGCGCGCATCGGCGCGAGCCGCGCTTCGACCGTGACGTATCTGATCCCGGTGTTCGGTGTCGCGTGGGCATGGCTGCTGCTGGACGAACCGCTGACGATCAAGATGGGCATCGCCGGCGCGATGATCCTGGGCAGCGTGGCGTTCAGCCAGTCGAGAAAGTGACGTTGCTTTGAGCCCCTCTCCCATGGGAGAGGGGTTGGGGTAAGGGTCGGGACGTGCGATGCGACGACGCTTGCGTCGTGCTTGCCGCGCCATGCACTTCACCCCTCCCCAACCCCCCCGGCCATGGGGCATAGCCCGATGGCGTTCGTCGGAACGCGCGCCAGTGGCGCGCAAACGTTCCTCCTCACCCCTGCAAGCAGGGGAGGGAGACCAACGGTCTTCAGGCACACAGACATGACCGAAAAACGCGTCGTCTTCGATTTCGACTTCCAGTTCACCAACGGCGGCGGCATCCAGGGACAGGACTTCCGCCTGGACATCGATGGCGACAACATCGACGACGCCGCGCTGGTCGACTACATCGTGCGCGACCTGCGCCTGCTGATGGTCGGCCCGGCGCGCATCCTCAACAAGAAGATCATCGTCGAAGCGCACAAGCGCAAGGCGACGGATGATTCCGCACGCCGCGTGTACATCGAACTGAGCCACGTCATCGAGGACGGGCTGGTGACGTACCCCGGCCTGCCAGCGGCGCACATCTGCGATTACCTCAGCCGCGAGCGTTCGCGCGAGGTGTACGAAGCGGGGACCGAATTCCAGATCGCGAAGATCGAGATGGTCGCCAACACGGGCACGTACCTGGACTGCCCGTCGCATCGTTACGCGGACGGCGACGATCTTTCGCAGATCGCGCCCGAAGCCTTCTGCGATCTGGATGCGATCGTGATCCGTGCCGACCACAGGAAGGTGCGCGCGATCGACGCGTCGTGGTTCAGGGATCGCGAACTGCGCGGTCGTGCCGTGCTGGTCCACACCGGGTGGGACGCGTTCTTCCGCCAGCCGGAATACGCGGTGGAGCATCCGTTCCTGACGCAGGACGCGGCCGAGTACCTGCGCGATTGCGGCGTCAAACTCGTCGGCATCGATTCGATGAACATCGACGACACGTCGAAGGACGGCAGCGGTGGCAAATCGCGGCCGGTGCATTCGACGCTGTTGGGCGCCGACATCCTGATCGTCGAGCATCTGTGCAACCTTGCGGCACTGCCCGACGAAGGATTCGAGTTCAGCGCCATGCCGCCAAAGGTGCGGGGGGCGGGGACGTTTCCGGTGCGCGCGATGGGGCGGTTGCGCGCGTAAACGCAGGATGGGTTTCGCAACGCGAAACCCATCGCGCCGACACGCGAAACGATGGGTCTCGATATCGAAACCCTTCCTGCGATTCCGGTGGCCTGCTCGAGGCAACAACAGCCGCAACCGCCCCGTAGCCCGGGTAAGCGAAGCGCACCCGGGAACTGTCACGCACAACCCGGGTGCGCTTCGCTTACCCGGGCTACAACGGAAGCATCCGTAGGATGGGTCTCGCGAAGCGAAACCCATCGTCCACGCGCAAGAAGCGATGGGCTCACTGACCGGAACCCATCCTACGATCCGGGCGTCGATTCCTTTTCCACCCGCGCCTGCGCACGCGCCAGCCCCGCGCCCGTCAACGCCCACGCCAGCGCGATCGCCGCGCCCAGCAACGCCGCGATCGCCGGCTGCTGCGCGAGCATGTCGACCAGCGCCTTCGCCCAGCCGCTCACCGCATCGGCGCCGCGATACACCACCGAGTCGATGAAATTCTTCGCCTTGTACTTGGCCTCGGTGGGCACGACGGTGAACAGCATCTCGCGCCCCGGACGCACGAACGCGTACTCGCCCGCGCGACGCACCACCATCACCACCGCCAGCACCGCGAACGTCGGCGCGAAGGCGAGCCACACGAAACCCAGCATCGTCACCACCGGTACCGCGACCAGCAGCGCCGCCATGCCCAGGCGCTGCACCAGGCGCCCCGTGATGAACAGCTGCGAGAGGATCGTCAAACTCTGCACGATCACATCGATCGTGCCGAACACGCGCGTCTGGTCCGTGCGGTCGGGGAACTTGAGCTCCACCAGACGCGCCTGTTCGAAATAGAGGAACGTGCTCACGCTCGCCAGCAGCAGCACGAACAGCGAGATTCCAAGAAGGTAAGGCGAACGCATGACCGTGGTGATGCCGGCGAACGGATGCCCGCCCAGCGGTCGCGCACGCGCCTGCGCGGTGAGTTCATCGCGCACCGGCTGCGCATCGCGCCAGTGCTGCAGATGCCGCGCGATGAAGATGCCCGCCAGCAACAGCCCCGCCGAAACCCACAACAGTCCGGCATGCCCGATCGGCCCCACCAGTGCGATGCCCAGCAGCGGGCCGACCAGCCCGCCCAGACTCGCGCCCGCGGCCATCAGCGCGAAAGTGCGCTTGGCCTGCGCGGTGGGGAACAGGTCGACGCAGACGCTCCAGATCACCGAGATCGCGATCAGGTTGAACACCGAGATCCAGATGTAGAACGTGCGCGCGATCCACACGTTCTCCGGATCGCCCTGGAACGCGACGGCGAACAACGCCAGGTTCACCGCGAAGAAGCCGAATGTCCACGGCAGGATGCGTCGCCGAGGGACCTTCGAGGCGATCCATCCGAACAGCGGCATCGCCGCCAGCGTCGCGAGGAACGTGCCGGTGAACAGCCATTGGAGGTTGTCCACGCCACCGGCGACGCCCATCGTCTCGCGCACCGGCCGCAGCATGAAATAGCCGGCGAACATCACGAAGAACAATGTGGCGCCCGTGAGCACCGGGCGGGCTTCGCTTTCGGCGATGCCGAACGTGCGGACGATGCGTGCCTGCAGGCTCATGCGTCGCGCGCGCTCAGGCCAGCGCCGCGATCAGCGCCTGGCGCTGCTTCGCATCAAGCAGCGCGCCGGTGCCCGCGCGCAGGTTGTCGACCTGGTGCTTCACCTTCGACGTCGCGGGAATCACCACCGTCACCGCCGGATGGCTCAGCACGAATTTCAGGATCAGCTGCGCCCAGGAATCCGCACCGACGTCCTTCGCCCAGGGCGGCAGCGGTTTGTCGCGCACCTGCGTGATCAGGCGGCCGTCCTCGAAGGCGCGGTTGATCATCACCGCGCAGCCCAGTTCCTGCGCAAGCGGAAACACCGTGGTTTCGGCGCCGCGCGAAACGGGCGAGTAGTTGATCTGGATGAAGTCAGGCTTGTGCTTGCGCATCTCGTCCGCGAGCTGCGCCTGGCCGTCCTCACGGTAATGCGTGAGGCCGGTGTATTTCGTCTTGCCCTGTGCTTTCAGCTCGCGTGCGAGCGCGATCTGCGTCGCGGTGTCGCGCAGGTTGTGCACCTGCAAAAGTTCGACCTTGTCCGTGCGCAGGCGGCGGAGACTGTCGTTGAACTGGTTCAGTCCTTCATCGCGACCGGTGACGCCCGACAGCTTCGTGGCGATGAACAGCTTCGCGCGCGTGCTCGTCTGTGCCATCAGATCGCCGAGTACGTCCTCGGCGGTGGAGTAGGTGGGCCCGGTGTCGATGAGCGTGCCGCCCGCGGCGACGAAGGCTTCGATTACCTCGCGCAGCGGTGCACGTTCGCCCGCGTCGTTGCCGACTTCGAAACTGCCGGAAGTGCCCATGCCGATCACGGGGATCTTCTCGCCTGTGGCGGGAATCGCGCGCGTGATCAGCGTGCCGCTGAACGGCTTCGGCGGCGCGGTGCCGACTGCGGCAGCGGCGGGCGCGCGTTCCTGGCTGCATGCAGCCAGCGGCGACAGCGCGATGCCGGCGGCAGCCAGGGAAGCGGTGGAGATGAACTCGCGACGGCTGGTCATGGCGATCTCTCTCTTCACGACGACGGGAACGTCGATGGTGACGTTGATAGTGTCGCCGGTGCGCGCAAGCGAGTGCCGTTCGGCAGGGGTCGTGCGACGAAGTGTCGGGATCGTGCGGCAGGCCGTTCGATGCGGCCGCGTAGCCCGGGTAAGCGCAGCGCATCCGGGTTGGGCGTGACAGGTCCCGGGTGCGCTTCGCTTACCCGGGCTACAGGAGCTACAGCTTCTTTATCAACGCCATCGCCGCCGCCGGATTGCGCTCCTTCGCCGCGCTGATGAAGAAGATGTACACATCGCGCTTGCGCTGCGGCGCCGGTTCCGGCGACAGCGACGGCAGCTTCTCCGGCTGCTTTCCGTCGGCCCAGCGATGGGCGCGCTCGGCCCAGTTCGACAGCTGCTGCGCCGTGTAGCCAGTCGGCACGTCGCTTTGCGAACACATCAACCGGGCGTAGACGAAATCGGCGGTGACGTCGGCGAAGGACGGGTGTTCCTCCGAATCGGTGAACACCGTCGCCATGTTGTGCCTGCGTGCGAGCGCTACGTAGTCGGCGTCGACGAAATCGCGATCGCGGACATCGAGCACGTGGCGCAACGTGCGGCCCTCCACCTCGCGCGGCAGCAGCTCCAGGAACGCCTCGAACGGCTCGCGCGGGATCTTCTGGTTCGCGTCGAACTGCCACACCAGCGGGCCGAGCCGGTCGCCCAGCGACGCGATGCCACCGACGAAATCCTCGATCTGCGGGCCGGTCTTCGCAAGCGCGCGCGACTGCATGATCCGCATCGGCGCCTTGGCCGAGAACACGAACCCTTCCGGCGTTTCCGACGCCCATTTGGCGTAGGTCGCGGGTTTCTGCGCGCCGTAGTAGGTGCCGTTGACTTCGATCGCGGTGAGCTTGCGGCTGGCGTATTCCAGCTCGCGCCGCTGCACGAGACCCTTCGGATAGAAGTTGTCGCGCCATGGCGCGTAGGTCCAGCCGCCGATGCCGACGCGGATGCCATCGACGGGGCGGGGATGTTCGTCGAACAGTTCCATGCTCAGGCGTTCCCTTCTTCGGACCACGGATCGTAGCTGCCGAACCACCAGACATAACCTTCCGGATCGCGCGCGGCGTAACCGCGACCGCCGTAATGCTGGTCGGCGATGTCGATCTCGATGGTCGCGCCGGCGGCCTTAGCCTGCGCGTAGTGCGCGTCGGCATCTTCCACGACCACGCACACGCCGTGCGTGGCGCGGCCGCCGATGTCGCCCGGCTGCACCATCAGGCGCGCCCAGTCGCCGTCCTTGCCGGACGAGCCGAGCATCACCATGCCGTTGCCGAAGGTGAGCTGCGCGTGCAGCACGACGTCGCCGTCCATGTACACGGCCTGCTTGCGGAAGCCGAACGCGCGCACGAGCCAGTCGATCATCGCCGGCGCGTCGCGATAGCTGAGGGTGGGGATGACGGTGCTGCCTTGGCGTGGCGTGGGCATGGCGACGGGTCGCAGCGGGGTGGGGGCCGCAGCATAGCGCCTGCGGGTTAAGCCGATGTCGGTTCGGGCACATCCTTCACGCCCCGCGCTGGGGCACAATTGGCCGTCACTTCACGGAGCACGCGACATGGCACATTACAGCGGAGGTTGTCACTGCGGCGGCATCGCCTATGAAGTCGAGGGCGAGATCGACCAGGTTCTGGACTGCAATTGCTCGCTGTGCGCCAAGCGCGGCGGCCTGCTGTGGTTCGTGCCGCGCACGGCGTTCGAACTGAAGACGCCCGAGTCGAACTACCGCACCTATACGTTCAACACGCACAAGCTGCAGCATCACTTCTGCCCGGAGTGCGGCATCTCGCCGTTCACCGAAGGGCAGATGCCGGACGGCACGCCGATGATCGCGATCAACGCGCGCTGCCTGGAAGGCGTGGAGCCGGCGTCGCTGAAGGTGGTGCATTTCGACGGGCGTTCGCGCTGAGGTTCATGCGTTGTCGGCCTGGGTCCCGGCTTTCGCCGGGATGACGTTATTTCTTTGCTACGACCTGCTGTGGGTACTCTGTCATCGGAGCACCACACGCACCGTCATCCCGGCGAAGGCCGGGACCCAGGCCCGTAGCGTTGAAGTGTTGCGTTGAGGGTTCCAAGTCCTCACCGTCATTCCAGCGCAAGCTGGAACCCATTTTGATGCTTCGGTTCCTGGCAGGGCGAACGCACGAGGTCCGATGCGTTGTCGGCCTGGGTCCCGGCCTTCGCCGGGATGACGTTGTTTTCGTGTTCTTGTAGTTATGTAGGATGGGTTCCGCGAAGCGGAACCCATCATCGGGCGCAGGGGCGATGGGTTTCGCAAGGCGAAACCCATCCTACGAATGCATGACGTTGAAAATAGAAGGCCGCGACTGCGAGCAGCCGCGGCCTTCGTTGTTACGCTACCGGATGCATGGATCCCCGCTTTCGCGGGGATGACGTTCCGGCAAAGGCGTGGCCGCTATGCGGCCACGCGCCGGAACGTCACTTGATCGGCTCGTCCAGCATCATCTCGCGCACGTAACGCACCGGCGGGGCGCCGTAGCTCAGCACCTGGTCGTGGTAGGCCTTGGCGTTGAACTTGTCGCCGAGCTTGGCTTCCACCGCCTTGCGCATGTCGAAGTGCTCCTGCGCGCCGACGAAGTACGTCGGCAGCTGCGCACTGGTCAGCTGCGCACGCACCCACTTGCCCGAGGCCTCGCGCTCCTGCTGGAACGCCTGCTTGGTCATCAGCTCCATCGCCTGTTCCTTCGTCCAGTTGTCCACGTGGACTCCCTGGTCGAGGATCGCGTTGGCGATCGTGCGCAGGTAGAACTTCAGCTGCACCAGGCGGAACAGCGGGTCGTTATCCAGGTAACCCGCGTCGGCCATCATGTCCTCGGTGTAGACCGCCCAACCTTCCGCGAACAGGCCCGAGCGCAGCACCGAACGCAGCGTGGAATGCGACTTCACCGAATGCGCGCCTTCCAGGTAATGACCCGGCATCGCTTCGTGGATCGACAGCAGGTGGATCATGCGGCTGTTGTATTCGCGCAGGAACGAATCGGCCTGCTCGGGCGTCCAGTCGTCCGGGATCGGCGAGATCGCGTAGTACGTGTCCAGGCCCTTGTCGAGCGGACCCGGCGAATCGCAGTAGGCGACCGCGACGCCGCGCTGGAATTCCGGCATCAGGATGATCTTCACCGGATCGTTCGGCACGGTGACCAGGTCGTGCTTGCGCGTGAAATCGGTCGCCTGCGCGAGCGTCTGCTTCGCGAAGTCCACCACCTGGTCGCGCGCGGGCTTGTCGGCGTAGGCCAGTTCGAGCGCCGCTTCGATCGCCTTCTGCTGCTGCTCCGGCGACGGATTGGCCGGCATGTCCGGCGCGTTCGGCTTGTCCTTCAGCACGGTCTGCGCGATGGCGTACATCTCGCCACGTACGCGCTTGAGTTCGCCCTCGGCGCGCTGCTTGATCTCCGCGCGCGACAGCGACGAGTTCAGCGAGAACTGCAGCTTTTCGTCATACAGCTTCTGGCCGATGCGGAAGTCGCCCTTCGCGTTCGGCACGAGCGTCTTGTCGAGCCAGGTCTGCTGTTCGGCGACGGCCTTGCGCAGGTTGGCGACGGCCTCGTCGAGCTGCTTGCGATCCTCGCCCTGCAGCTGGTCGGCGTTGGGCGTGATGAAGGTATCGATGAGGCTGAGGATGCCGGCGTTCTGCTTGGCGACGGTCTCGGCGTGGATCTTCGGCACGCGCGCCGGATCCAGGTTCTCGCGCATCTGCGCGTAGATGGTCGGGATCTTCTGCATGCGCGCGGTCGCCGACTTCAGGCGCTGCGGCATCGGCGCGAATTCGCGCGCCATCACGTTGTAGATCGCGCCACCGGCCAGGCCGCTGTACACCTGCGGATCCCACGCCCAGCTCTGCAGCGTGTCGATGCTCCAGATATCGCCCTGCACCTGGTTGCGCAGGATCGCCGCATCGATCTGGTTCTCGCGCGAGAGCTTGCTGGTGTCGATGCCGTCGAGCGCGGCCAGCGTCTTCTTCGCGAAGTCCACCTGCGCCTGGCGGCCGGCGGCGCTGAGGTCGTCGATCTGGCTGTCGTAATCGTGCTTGCCGATCTGCGTGGCCGAGACCGGGTTCAGGCGGAACCAGCCGTCCAGCCACTGCTGGGAGATCTCGGACAGGCGCGCATCGACGGCGGGGTCGGACGCCGGTGCGGCGGCCGTGGCCTTCGTGTCGGTGGGCGCGGGCGCGGTCTGCGGCTGGCAGGCGGCGAGGCCGACGCTCAGCACGGCGGCAGCAAGAAGGGTTGGGCGCAACGAGGGCATGGACGTTCTCTGTGGCTCGGATCGGGCGGCGGGGCCGCGGGTCGGCCGAGGATATCGCCTGCCGGCCGGCGCGGCATGGGCCGTTGGGTGGGCTCGCGGGTTGCCGAATCTGGCGGCCCAGGCGCTATGCGCGGTGGGCGATCCGCTGCGGATGCGCGTACACGTTCAGGCGATCGCCGCGCGCGAAGGCCGCCAGCGTCACGCCCGCGGCCTCCGCGGTGCGGATGGCCAGATCGGTCGGCGCTGAAATCGCAACGACCAGACCAATACCTGCCGTCGCCGCCTTGTGCACGATTTCGTAGGACGCGCGGGAGGTGATGACGACGAAGCCCGCATCGGGCGCGAGCGATCCGTGCGCCATCGCGCCGATGAGTTTGTCCAGCGCGTTGTGCCGGCCAACGTCCTCGCGCACCAGCATTCGGCCTGCATGCGCGAAGCCCGCCGCATGCACGCCGCCGCTGAGCGCGTTGAGCGGCTGCTGCGACGCGAGCGCATCGAGCGCGGCGCGGATCGCGTCCACGTCGACGGTCCTGTTCGAAGCCACGCGCGGAACCGCACGCATCGCCGCCTGCAGGCTTTCCACGCCACACAGCCCGCAACCGCTGCGGCCTTCCATTCCGCGACGGCGTTCGGCCAGCGCATCGAAGCGCGCCTGCGGGATCGCCGCATGCAGCGCAACGCCTTCCTCGTGATGCACGACATCGACGAGTTTGAACTCCGACGCATCGCCGACGATGCCTTCGCCGAGCGCGAAACCGAGCGCGAAATCCTCCAGCGATTCGGGCGTGGCCATCATCACGGCGAACGACTCGCCGTTGTAGAGCAGGGCGATCGGCGCCTCGACGATCACGTTGTCGGCATGCGGCGCGCGATCGCCCGCGCTCAGCCGCAATGCCTGCACGGATTGCAGCGGCTCGTTCATGCCGAGTCCACCAGGAGACGGCCCTTCTCGGTCAGCCATAGCAGCGTGCGTTCGCCGTCCTCGCGACGTTCGACCAGGTCCAGCCCATCGAAACGCGGATCGTCTCCGAGCGCGGCGAGGATACGCTGCAACTCGCTCAATCCAAGTTGCAGCCGCTTGGCAACGCGATGGATCGACTGGCCATCCTCATCGCGCAACAGCCGCAGCAACGCGAGCGCGGCGTCCTCGCTCATGCGTCGCTCCGGCGGAGCAGGCGCACGGGAATGGATTTCGATGCCGGCGTGCGCGCGCGTTCGGCATGATGGTCCAGCGGCACCAGTGGATTGGTTTCCGGGAAATACGCCGCGAGGCAGCCCATCGGAATGTCGTATTCGACCAGCCGGAAATCGCGCACCACGCGTTCGCCGTCGTGCCATACCGATGCGATGTCCACGTGCTCGCCATCGGCGAAACCCAGCCGCTGCAGGTCCGCGCGCGAGATGAAGCACACGCGGCGCAGGCCGTGCACGCCGCGATAGCGGTCATCGAGGCCGTAGACCGTCGTGTTGTATTGATCGTGCGAGCGCACTGTCATCAATTGCAGCACGTCGGCCCGCGTGTCGCGCTCGTCCAGTGCGTGCGCATGGAAGCCGGCTTTGCCGCTTTTCGTCGGGAACACGCGTTCGCGGCCCGGATGATGCAGGTGGAAACCGCCATCGGTGCGCACACGCGCATTGAAATCGGCGAAGCCGTCGATCACCTGCGCGATGCGGTCGCGGATGCGGTCGTAGTCGTCCACCAGCGCGAGCCACGGCGTGCGGCTGTGCGGCAGCGTCGCGGCGGCGAGGTGCGCGACGATCGCCGGCTCCGACATCAAATGCTCCGACGCGGGCGGATTCATGCCCGACGACAGATGCACCATGCTCATCGAATCCTCGACCGTCACCGCCTGCGGACCGGTGGCCTGCACGTCGATCTCGGTGCGGCCCAGGCACGGCAGGATCAGCGCGTTGCGACCGTGCACCAGGTGCGAACGGTTGAGCTTGGTGCTGACGTGCACGGTCAGTTCGCAGCGACGCAGCGCTTCGTGCGTGTGCGCGGTGTCGGGCGTGGCTGCCGCGAAGTTGCCGCCCATCGCGAAGAACACCTTCGCGCGACGGTCGAACATCGCTTCGATCGCGGCGACGGTGTCGTAACCGTGCTCGCGCGGCGGCGAGAAATCGAAGGCCGCGCCCAGGCGGTCGAGGAAGGCGGGCGAGGGCTGTTCGTAGATGCCCATCGTGCGGTCGCCCTGCACGTTGGAATGCCCACGCACCGGGCACGGTCCCGCGCCGGCCTTGCCGATATTGCCGCGCAACAGCAGCAGGTTCCCCAGCATCTGGATCGTCGCCACGCTGCGCGCATGCTGCGTGATGCCCATGCCCCAGCAGACGATGCTGGCATCGCTGTCGATGTAGGTGCGCGCGGCCCGTTCGAGATCCACGCGCGAGAGCCCCGATTCCCGTTCCAGCGCGCTCCATTCCACCGCCCGCACGTTCGCGGCGAAGTCGTCGTAACCGTGCGTGTGCGTGGAGACGAACGCATGGTCCACCGCGCCGGACTCGATCACCACCTTGCACAGCGCGGTCGCGACGGCGAGATCGCCGCCGATGCGCGGCTGGTAGTACTCGGTCGCGAGTTGCACGCCGTGGCCGCCGAGCATGTCCGCCGGCGACTGCGGATTCGCGAAACGCTCCAGCCCGCGTTCGCGCAGCGGATTGAACGCGACGATGCGGCAGCCGCGCTTGGCCGCGGTGCGCAGTTCGCCGAGCATGCGCGGATGGTTCGTGCCGGGGTTCTGGCCGAAGATGAAGATCGCCTGCGCGTGTTCGAAATCCTCCAGCGTCACCGAACCCTTGCCGCTGCCCAGTTGCTCGGTGAGCGCCACGCCGGACGCTTCGTGGCACATGTTCGAGCAGTCCGGCAGGTTGTTGGTGCCGTATTCGCGCACGAACAACTGGTACAGGAACGCCGCTTCGTTCGACGTGCGGCCGGAGGTGTAGAAGATCGCCTCATCCGGCGAGGCCAGCGCATTCAACGCACGCGCGATGGTGTCGAAGGCCTCGCTCCACGAGATCGGGCGATAACGGTCGCTCGCCGCGTCGTACGCCATCGGTTCGGTCAGGCGGCCCTGCGCTTCGAGGAGGCGGTCGTCCTGTTCGTCCAGCCACGCGACGGTGTTTTCGGCGAAGAACTGCGCGGTGACGCGTCTGGAGGTTGCTTCGTTGGCGACGGCCTTGACGCCGTTCTCGCAGAATTCGAAGGTCGAATGCGCGTTGCGGTCGGGCCAGGCGCAGCCGGGGCAATCGAAGCCGCGCGGCTGGTTCGCGCGAAGCAACGTGTTCGCGCCCTTCATCACGACCTGCTGGTCGCGCAGCGCCTGCCAGGAACTGCGCAGCGCGTCCCAGCCGCCGGCGGGCTTTACGTAGAGCTCGATGGTCTTCTTGTCTGACATTGCGATGTTGCATCCGGGCCGGCGGCCGCACAGCGCATGATAGGCCCGCGCGCGTGCCGCGGCGATGACGTCCGGCGCATGCGGCCCGGCGGGCGGCGATGGCATGATCGCGTTCGGATCGCCAAGGAAACCGACGAATGCGCCCGACGCCGCTGCGCTGCCTGACGCTGCTTTTCGCCTTCGCGCTGGCCGCGCCCGCGTTTGCCGCACCGGCGTGCCCGCCGGACGGCTGGCCGGTCGAACGGCTGGATGCATTGAAGCAGGGCGGATTCGTCGTCGCCGACGCGGCCGAGCGCGCGACGCTGGCGGTTTCACTCGCCGACTGCCTGGCGTCGGCCGATCCGCAACTGCGCGACGAGATCGCGTACGAAGCGCTTTCGACATGGATGCGCAAGGGCGATCTCGCGCCGGACACGCTGCGCGTCGTGCGCGACCGGCTTTACGCGATGCTCGGCGAACCCGATCCGGAAGGTTATGCGTGGCCGTTCGCCGCGCTGGCGCTGTCGGAAGTGGCGCGGACCGATCGCATCTCGCCGTGGATGACGCCCGCCGAACGCACGGCGATGGTGCTGCGCGCGGTGACCTATCTGGAGTCGGTGCGCGACTATCGCGGCTTCGAACCGGGCGAGGGCTGGCGCCATGGCGTCGCGCACGGCGCCGACTGGCTGATGCAGCTGACGCTGAATCCGGCGCTGGATGGCCCGCAGCTGCACCGCGTCCTGGATGCCGTCGCGACGCAGGCGGTGCCGGTGGCGGGCGTCGCGTACGTGTTCGGCGAACCGCAGCGGCTGGCCGCGCCGGTGGTGTATGCCGCGCAGCGCGGCGTTCGCGACGAGGCCGGCTGGAAGGACTGGTTCACTTCGCTGGTGCCGCGCCTGGGCGATCCTGCATTGGCATGGAAGGACCCGGCGTGGCTGGCGCGACGGCACGACCTGGTGGCCTTCCTGCAGGCGGTATACGTGGAGGCCGCCAATTCCACCGACAAACGCACGCGTACGGTGCTGCCGGGCGTGGTCGCGGCCCTGCAGATGCTGCCCTGAGGCGGCGGTCGCCCCGGGCGGCGGCCGTAATTCAGACCCGTCCGATTCAAGCCTCCGGCCGATCTTCCGACCATGGCCGTTCGCTCGCACACGGACGACGGTCGCATGCACCACATCCCACCTCACGAATTCTGCCCGCGCTGCAGTGCGCGTGTGCGTAGCCTGAAGCTGACCGGCGAGCTGGTACGGCATCACCAGTGCACCGACTGCGGTTATCGCTACCAGGACGTGCCCGAAGGCTACGACGCGGACGGGCAGCTGGACGGCCTCGCAGGGCTGGATGCGTTGCCCGAGGACGAGATCGACGCGATGGAAACGCTGGTGTTCCTCGTGCTGGGCAACAGCGTGATGATCGGCGGCGTCGAGCTGACCTCGCGCACGATCGCCGATCTGGTCGGCGAGCATGGTGCCCCGGAGTCGGTGCTGCGGGGCCACGCATGGCCGGCGCACAAGTGGCTGGTGAGACGGGCGAAGCGGTTCGTCTCGCACTTCGTGGCGATCGACCAGGGCCAGTGGCGCGTGTGCTTCACGATGCGGCGCCTGACGCCGGTCGCGCTGGGCTGAGGCGCGCTCAGCCGCCTTCGTCGTTGTCGAATTCGACCAGCACGTCCAGGTCGAACGCGAGCGCTTCGATCGCGTCGCGCACGCGGTTGGCGGTGGCCTGGTTGGGCGCGTCGATCTCCAGCGAATGCTGGCCGGGTCCCTGGTCGTCGGGGAGGCCGGCGGAGCTGGAATCGTCGTCGTCCATGTGCGGCATGAGATCGTCGACTTCCTCGATGTGCTCGATTCCGTCCAGGCTGGTGAGCAGGTTGGCGATGGCGCGGACGTCGTCGTCGCTGCCGGTCACGCGCAGGCGCATCAAGGGCATGGCGTCTAACCTTTCTGGCTGTGGGGCGGTCGAAAGCAGGCTATTGAGCGGGCGGGCAAGGCCGTGTGATGGCGCAGCGAGCGCGTGTCGCGTGCATGGAGTAGGGTGGACGGCATGAATGCGATGCCTGCCGTATCCGAGGTCACGTTGCGCCCGCTCGAGCGCGGCGACCTGCATTTCGTGCACGTGCTGAACAACAACCGCAGCGTGATGGGTTACTGGTTCGAAGAGCCGTACGAATCGTTCGTCGAACTGGAAGAGCTGTACCGCAAGCACATCCACGACCAGTCCGAGCGGCGCTTCATCGTCGAGGATGCGGCGCACGAACGCGTGGGATTGGTGGAGCTGGTGGAAATCGACCACCTGCACCGGCGTGCGGAATTCCTGATCATGATCTCGCCCGAGCAGCAGCGTCGCGGCTACGCGCGTGCGGCGACGCGGCTGGCGATCAACTACGCGTTCCGCGTGCTCAACCTCTACAAGCTGTACCTGCTGGTCGACGTGGACAACACGCGTGCGATCCGGATCTACGAGGACGCGGGTTTCCGCCGCGAGGGGGTCCTGATCGACGAGTTCTTCAGCGACGGGCGCTACCACGATGTGGTGCGGATGTGCCTGTTCCAGCGCGATGCGCTGCGTGTGGCGGGCGAGGGGAAGGTGGATTCGGGCGTGGGTGGGGTGGAGGCGACGTAGCGCTGCGCGCCGTCGAATCATTGGCCTCCGTCCCGTTGGTCGTTATGCCGGTCACCGTAATCCCAGTAACCGTGCTCCGAATCACCGTCATCCCGGCGAAGGCCGGGATCCAGGCCCGTAGCGTTTGGGCACTCCTTTGACGGTTCCTAACATCACCGTCATTCCAGCGAAAGCTGGAACCCATTTTGATGTTGGCTTTTGCTTTCAGCTTCAGAAGCAGAAGCAGAATCAAAAGCAAAGCTTCCGAACACCTGCGGTGCCCGGGTCACTTTGCTTGCCCAAACAAAAGTAACCAAAAGAAAGGGCCTTCCCCAACAAATCATCCCACGACCGGATGAAGAAAAGGCGCGTTCGCGATTCGCCATGGCTCAGCGCTCACCGCCGCACATCCTGTGCGGCGCCCTTTGGGGCTAGGAACCTGTTGGGCTTTTCGATAGCGACAGCAACCTCAACCGCAACCGCAACCGCAATCCCATGTGGGACAACCGTGCACTGCGGTGCTTTTAGCCCCTCTCCCACCGGGAGAGGGGTTGGGGTGAGGGGCAACGAAGCGTAAGCACAAACCAGCAGTGCGGTGATGCACTGCGAGCTCGAGCGTTGTTCCTCCGTTGCCCCTCATCCGCCCTTCGGGCACCTTCTCCCGAAGGGAGAAGGGAAAGTTACGTAGGATGGGTTCCGCTTCGCGGAACCCCATCATTTAGGCGCAAGAACGATGGGTTCGCGTGGCGAACCCATCCTACGGTGCAGGTCTACAGCGATGCCCATGTAGCCCGTCTAAGCGAAGCGCACCCGGGTCGGGCGCGACAGTCTTCGTAGGATGGGTTCCGCAAAGCGGAACCCATCATTCAGGCGCAGGAGCGATGGGTTCGCGCGGCGAACCCATCCTGCGGTGCTTCAACGCTACGCCTTCCCACCCTTCTGCGACGTCGCACGCGCCTGCTTCGGCTTCTTCGCGCGAGGCTTGGGCTTCGCCTTCTCCGCCACCGGCTTCGGCGGCGGGGCGCGTGTCGGCAGCGGGACGTTGCACAGGTCGATGTGGCCGGCCATGTGCTTGTACCACTCGTCGCGACGATTACGCCGCGCTTCCACCAGTTCGCCGAACAACGGGGTGTCGGTGCGCAGCACTTCGATGCCGACGCGTTCCTTCTTCGGAACCTCCGACGCCAGACGGATCGCCTTGATCGGCGTTCGCTGCGACGGCTGCTCGTAGAAGCCCAGCGGGCCGGTGCCGCGCGGCAGCACCGACAGCAGTTCCATGCCCTGCAATACGCGGCCGACCACGGTGATGTTGCGGTCGAGCTGGCGCGGCGACTGGCCGATCACGACGTACAGCTCGGTGCCATTGCTGGAATCGGCCGCGACATCGCGCCCGGCGCCGACGGTGCCGTAGCAATGCGCCATCCACGCCGCATCGGCGGCCGGATCGCGGCCCGCCGGGAAGCCGCCGGAAAAGCCGATTTCCGGCGCCCAGCCGTCCACGTCGGGCAGGCGGTCGAACGGCAGGCCCTTGGTCTTGCGTGCGAATTCCGCCGGCAGCTTGGCCTTGGCGCCACGGCCCAGCGGCTTGCGGTCCTTCTCGTCCTCGGCCGGATCGCCCCACTGGACGACGAAGTTGTCCTGCGAACGGTTGATGCTCATGCCGTTCCAGTAACCGTTCTTCGCAAGCGCGCGGATGTTGGCCACGTGCGCGGGCGCGAAGGACGGCGCCAGTTCGATCAGCACGCGGCCGGATTCGAGTTCCAGATACAGCAGGTTCTTGTTGTCGGGCGTGCGCCAGTCGGAGGGCTGGGAGGCGTCGAGGATTTCCTGCATCGACCGCGGCTTGCCGCCCGGCACGGCGTCCTCGGCGGCGGCCTGCGACAACGGCAGGGCGACGAGCAGGGCGCACAGCAGCGCATTGCGCCAACGGCGGACGGAAGGAACGGACTTCGGGACAGCGGGCTTCAAGACTGCAGGTTTCGGCACGACGGAACTCCCCTTGATCCGGATTGCTGAATGCACGGATTCTGGCCCACCGCGCCACGACGCGGCCAGCCCCATGGGGTTGGAACGTGATGGCCGTTGCGCGACCGGACACCACGACCCGCCCGGCGGGGCGGATCGTGGCCGGGCCATCAGGACGCGGCGCCGTTGCGCTTGCGGGCGCGGGTGCGTGCGGCTTTCTTCGCCGCGGCGCTGCGCGAGGACGACGTCCGGGCGGATTTCCTGGCGGTCTTCTTCGCTGCCTTCTTCGTCGCCTTCTTCGCGGTCTTGCGACCGGCGGCCTTCTTCGTGGCTTTTCTGGCCGTCTTCTTCGCCGCCTTTTTCGCCGTCTTGCGGGCGCCGGTCTTCTTCGCGGTCTTGCGCGTGGCCTTCTTCGCCGCCTTGCGTGCGGTTTTCTTCGCGGTCTTTTTCGCCGCTTTCCTGGTGGCCTTCTTCGCCGCCTTCTTCGTCGCCTTCTTTGTGGCCTTCTTTGTGGCCTTCTTCGCACCGCCCTTCCTGGCCGCCTTCTTCGTGGCCTTTTTCGCCGTCTTCTTCGCGCTCTTTCGACCGGAGCCGCTGCGCTTTCCGCCGCCGCTGGTCTTGTTCACCGTCGCCCATGCGATGCGCTCGGCGTCCTCTTCGGAGCGGCCTTCCTTGCGTTCGCTGTCTTCGATGTGTTCGGCCTGACGCTGCTGCTTGTCGGTGTACGCGGATTTGTCGCCTCTGGGCATCACTGCACTCCTCGCCGCGGAACACGGTGCGGCTCGGGCTCGTGATATCAGCCCCGAAGTGGAGAACCCGGCAAGGCGCGTGACTAATGGCAGGTTCGGTATATGGAACTCAACAGTAGTGTGGAGTCCAGCCTACCGGCCCGTCCGACGACCTCCATGACCGACCTCGACAGCCTGCTGCGGAAATTCCAGAAGGAGCTCAGCGCCGGCACCGTCTCGCTGGCGCTGCTGGCGGTGCTCGGGTCTGCGGGCGAGCCGCTGTATGGCTACCAGATCGCCAAGCAGCTCGAACGCATCGGCGGTGGCGTGCTCGCCGGCAAGCAGAGCGCGCTGTATCCGGTGTTGCGCAACCTCGAAGGGGCGGGGTTGCTGGACAGCCACGTCGAGCCGTCGATGACCGGCCCGCCGCGGCGGTATTACCGCATCACCGATGCAGGCCGCACGGTCCTGCACGAATGGGCCGCCGCGTGGCGCGCGACCCGCGACAGTGTCGATTCCGTCCTTGGGGGACTTGAGCCATGAACGCCTTTGATTCGCGCACCGACGCCCGTCCCGGCGGATTGCCGACGACGATTCCCGAATACCTCGAGCACCTGCGTCGCTCGCTCGCTGGCGCCGATCCCGCGCTGGTGCAGGACGCGCTGTACGACGCGGAGGAATACCTGCGTTCGGAGCTGGCGGAAAACCCCGGCAAGAGCGAGGCCGACGTGATCGTGACCGTCGCCGGCAGCTACGGCGCGCCGGATGAGGTCGCCGACATCTACCGCGACACGGAAGTGAAGGTGCAGACCGCGCTGCGTCCGCCGGCACCCAAGCCGCGCCGTTCGTGGATGGGCCACTTCTTCGGCGTGATCGCCGAACCGCGCACCTACGGCGCGCTGTTCTACATGCTGCTGTCGCTGGCGACGGGCATCTTCTACTTCACGTGGGTGGTGACGGGACTGTCGCTCTCGGCGGGTCTTGCGGTGTTGATCATCGGCGTGCCGTTCGTGATCCTGTACTTCGGGTCGATCCGCATCCTCTCGCTGGTGGAAGGGCGCATCGTCGAAACCATGCTGGGCGAACGCATGCCGCGTCGTCCGCTCTACAGCAGCCGCGGGCAGCCGCTGCTCAAGCGCATCGGCGAGCTGTTCACCGATCCGCGCATCTGGGCGACGCAGCTGTATTTCCTGTTCATGCTGCCGCTGGGCATCGTGTATTTCACGGTCGTGGTGACGTGCCTGAGCGTGTCGCTGGCGCTGATCTCGCTGCCGGTGGGGCTGGTGCTGGGTTACGGCGGCGTGCTGTCGATCGACGACTGGAACCTGGGCATGAGCGGCGAGCCCTGGATGTGGCCGATCGCGATGCTGGTGGGCGTGCTGCTGCTGTTCGTCACGCTGCATATCGCGCGCGGCGTGGGCTACCTGCACGCGCTGCTGGCCAAGCACATGCTGGTGAAGTCGGCGCAGTACGATTGAAGTCGGGATTCGGAATTCGGAATTCGGAATTCGGGATTCGGGATTCCGGATTCGGGATTCGGGATTCGGGATTCCTGCGGCGACGTAGGATGGGTTTCGCAAGGCGAAACCCATCATTCGGGCGCATCAGCAACGGGTTTCGCATAGCGAAATCTTGATCCAGACGCAAAGCGATGGGTTTCCGGGTGCATCACGCGCATGCACGAACCGTTCGTGCATGTGAAGAATCCATTCACGCCTGGAATGCGGGCTGGTTAACAAAACCGGCCCGCTGCATCGCCTACGTTTCGCGGGCGGAACCTTGCCGCGAACTCAAAGGAGATGAGCATGCGTCGTTTCAGGATCTTCGCCCTGGCCGCACTGGTGGGCCTGTCGTCGTTCAGCGCCACCGCGAGCTGGCAGGGCACGTGGTTGTACTACGACGATGAAGGCGCACTGGTCGGATCGTGGACCGCCGGCTGCCGCGAGCTGGATGGACGCTGGGGCGTGGAAACGCCGAACAAGGTGTTCGTGCAGGGGTGTCGCGCTTCGAGTTGAGGCGCGCACGTGGCATCGCAAAACAGGGAGGCCCCGCCGAGCGGGGCCTTTCTCATGCAACGTCCGGCGCTTCAGGGCTTCTTCCGGACCTTCGGTTTTCCGCCCTTGGAAACATGCGGCTCGCCCGCCACGTGCCATCGCCATTGCACGTCGACGGCCTTGCTGATGCCGATGCGCGGCGATGCGACGGGTGCTTCCGGCGGTGGCGTTCCGTCATCGCCGAACCACACCGCCGACGACGCATCGGTGATGTCCACGCCGTTGTGCACGCCGCTCAGTCCAAGCGCCTGCGCGAGCCTGCCGGGGCCGCTCGCGAGCAGCCGCACGTCGTCGATCTTGCGCGCGCGACGCATGCGATCGATGCCTTCGATGGGCGACAACGCGCGGATCAGCACCGCGTGTCCCGCCGGCCCGCCGCACACGGCGTTGATCGCCCAGTGCATGCCGTAGATGAAATAGACGTACAGGTGGCCGGGCGGCCCGAACATCACCTGCGTGCGCTTCGTCGGCCCGCGGAAGGAATGCGCCGCCGGATCCTCGCCACCGCGATACGCCTCGACTTCGACGATGCGGCCGATGCGGCCGTCGGCGGTGACGATCACCTTGTTGAGCAGCAAGGGTGCGACATCGCGGGAGTCGTGGGCGTAGAAGGCGCGGGGGAGGGGGGTGATGGGCATGCGGGGATCGTACTGAACCCGATGTCATCGGATCAGCGGCGCGATTTGCTCCCTCCGCTGCATGCAGGGGAAGTCGGGAGGGGGTGAAGTCCGTTGCGGTCGCGCTTGATGGCGCCCACGCCACCCCCTCCCTGCATTCGCAGGGGAGAGAGCAACGGCGCCTCGCCCAGCGTTCACGCCATCGCGGTTATTCCTCGTCGTCATGTCGGACGAAGCAAAACCCGCGGTCGAGAAAACCGCAGAAAAACTCGACCCCACCGCGCCGCGCCGGACCGAGCCCGACCGCGGCAGTTCGTTCCGTCGCCCGGCGATGCAGGCGCTGGTGCGGCGCGCGCAGGGCAGCCTGCCGGCGGACCTGGTGCGCCGTTTCGTCGACACCGAACTGATGGCGCAGGCCGCCGCGCTCGCGCTGTACGCGATGCTCTCGCTCGCCCCGCTGCTGCTGATCCTGGTGTGGCTCACCAGCGCGTTGTACCCCGGCGCGCAGGATTCGCTGATGCAGCAGATCGGCCTGCTTGCGGGCGGCGAAGCCGAACGCGTCGCGCGCACCGTCGTGGACAACGCGCGCGATCGGCCCGACACCGGTTCCATCGCCGGATGGTGGAGCGTCGCGCTGCTGTTCGTCGGCGCCACGGCGGTGTTCGCGCAGCTGCAGGACGTGCTCAACAAGATCTTCCGCACCGACGCCACGCGACTGGCGGGCGCGATGGCGTGGCTGCGCAAGCGCGTGTTCTCGATGGGCCTCGTGCTGGCGATGGGCTTTCTGCTGCTGGTGTCGATGACGGTATCGACGCTGGTGCAACTGGCGTTCTCGCGCGTGGAATGGGCGCTGCCGATCGTGATGAACGCGGCGACGTGGGCGGTCTACGCGATCAGTTTCGCGCTGATGTACCACTACCTGCCGGACCGCTCCGTCGGCTGGAAGCGGGCGCTCGGCGGCGGCGCGATCACCGCGCTGCCGTTCGTGCTCGGGCGATGGCTGATCGGCTGGTACCTGCGCACGTCCAATCCCGGGTCCGCGTACGGGTCGATGGGCGCGCTGGTGCTGGCGCTGGTGTGGATGTATTACGCGGCGCTGATCGTGTTCATCGGGGCGCTGATCACGGCGGTGATCGATGAGCGGCGGAAGGGGCGACGTGAGCGTCGCGCCGCGTCGTAGGATGGGTTTCGCATGGCGAAACCCATCGCGTCCAGCGTCCGATGCGCACAAACGATGGGTTTCGCGCGCGAAACCCATCCTACGTTGGGGTTTCGTAGCCCGGGTAAGCGAAGCGCACCCGGGGCCTGTGACGCTCACCCGGGTGCGCTTCGCTTACCCGGGCTACAGAGCACAGCGAGTGCGAGCGTTGTCGCACGCCCCGGCCCTCACCCCAACCCCTCTCCCGGTGGGAGAGGGGCTCGAACGCCCGACGCGTATGCCATGACGGCACCCGTGACGCCCGCCGCGACGAACCGTGCCCCGCCCCCGACGAGCCGTTCCCGCTCCGCCCGCCCGACGGGCTAGCATCGGCCCACCGCGTCCCGCTCCGCAGCATCGATGGCCATCACCGCGACCCACCCGCTGGACCTGCCCCGCCAGCACCTGTTCTGGTTCTTCCACAGCGCCGGCTGGCTCGGCTATTTCGGCCAGAGCTGGCTGTCAGCCATCGCCTACGGCAAGCCGTCGGGCTACTGGATCGTCCCGTTCACCGCCGCCTGTACCGGCTTCGTCGTCACGCTCGGCCTGCGTTACCTGCTGCGCGCGTGCTGGGGCCTGTCGCCGCGCAAGCTGCTGATGACGATGATCGTGCCGATCCTCGCCAGCTCGGCGGTGATGGACCTGACCACGCGCACGATGCTGGTCCGCTTCTGCGATACCTGCGCGCCGACCAGCCGCATGGCCTACATCGCCTATTCGCTCACCTACATCTACGTGGTGCTGGCCTGGGTCGGCCTGTACCTGGGCATCAAGTACTACCGCCAGCTGCAGGACGAAACGCAACGCGCGCTCGCCGCACGCACGATGGCGCACCAGGCCCAGCTGAAGATGCTGCGTTACCAGCTCAACCCGCATTTCCTGTTCAACACGCTCAACGCGATCTCCACGCTGGTGCTCGACCGCGACAATGCCACCGCCAATCGCATGGTGCAGGGGCTGTCGTCGTTCCTGCGTCATTCGCTGGACAACGACCCGATGCAGCGCGTCACGCTGCGGCAGGAACTCGACGCGCTCACGCTATACCTGGACATCGAGAAGATCCGCTTCGCCGAGCGCCTGCGCATCGAGACCGACATCGACGAGGATTGCTGGCGCGCGCTGCTTCCCAGCCTGCTGATGCAGCCGCTGGTGGAGAACGCGATCAAGTACGCCGTCGCCAAGCAGGTCGCCGGCGGGCTGCTGCGCATCGAGGCCGAACGCGATGGCGGGCAGCTGGTGCTGCGGGTGATCGACGACGGCCCCGGCTGCGCCAGCCTGGAAGGCAACCAGCTGCCGCCCGGCAAGGGCGTGGGCCTGCGCAACACGCGCGAGCGCCTGCACGTGCTGTACGGCGAGGAGAGCAGTTTCTCCGTGCGCAACCGCGAGCGCGGCATCGAAGTCGAGCTTCGCCTGCCGTTCGAAACCAAGCAGCTGGGCGGAGAGTGAGATGGATCGTGTCGTCACGCGGGAAGGTGTTTCCGAACGCGAACGCAGCACCGAAGCCGCGCCGAACGCGCCGCTGCGCGCGCTGATCGTCGACGACGAGCCGCTGGCGCGTCGCGGGCTGGAGATCCGGCTCGAAGCCCATCCGGACGTGGAGATCGTCGGCGAGTTCGGCGACGGACTGTCGGCCATCGCGGGCATGCGCGAGCTGCGTCCGGATCTTGTGTTCCTCGACGTGCAGATGCCCGGCATGGACGGCTTCGAAACGCTGCGCAGCATTCCCGCGAACGAGATGCCGCTGGTGGTGTTCGTCACCGCCTACGACCATTACGCGATCCGCGCCTTCGAGGCGTCGGCGACCGATTACCTGCTCAAGCCGGTCGAGGAAACGCGCCTCGCACAGGCGCTTGCGCGCGTGCAGCAGGCACGCTCGCAGCGCGAGGCGAGCGGGCATCGCGCGCATCTGCTGGGATTGCTGGGCGAGTTGAGCGGGCGTCCGCTGCTGGACCTGGACGAAGCGCTCAAGCCCGACGCGCTGGAGCAGTTGCGTCGCGACGACAAGCTCGCCGTGCGCGATGGTGGACGCACCGTGCGCGTGGACCTTGCGAGCATCCGCTGGATCGATGCGGCCGGCGATTACATGTGCATCCATACCGATGGTGCGACCGCCGACAAGAGCGGCCCGCAGGGCGAGACGCTGGTGCTGCGCGCGACGATGCGCGAGCTGGAGAAACAGCTGGACCCGCAGCGTTTCCCGCGCATCCATCGTTCGACGATAGTGAACGCGCGCCGCGTGGTGGAACTGCGGCCGCACACCAACGGGGAAGGGTTCCTGCGGCTGGATTGTGGACAGGAGCTGAAGCTGTCGCGCACGCATCGGGACAAGCTGGCGTTGTTGATCTGAGTCGCGGTGCCTTTTCGTAGGATGGGTTTCGCCTGGCGAAACCCATCGCCACAGCGTTTGATGCGCATGAATGAGGGGTTTCGCAAGCGAAACCCATCCTACGCAGTGGCTCTCGTAGCCCGGGTAAGCGAAGCGCACCTCCTCATCGTCATCCCGGCGAAGGCCGGGACCCAGGCCGATGGCGTGTGGGCACTCCATCGACCATTCCCAATATTCCCGACGCGCGGTGCATTTGCGCGATAGCGTTCGATGCGCAGTGGCTCTTGTAGCCCGGGTAAGCGAAGCGCACCCGGGTGAGCGTCCCCGGGGCTTGCGGGCCTGGATCCCGGCCTTCGCCGGGATGACGGTGAAGAAAGTCACCGTGCCATTGGATGCATGCCCACAGCGCTGACGTTGCACAAGCGAAACGCGCGCGAACCGCGCACAACGCTTCACCGCGACCACTCAACGATTGACCGCAAACCCCGCATCCGCGTGACTTCCGGACCATCCCGGCCAAGTCGGGCAGGCGCATCGTGCCCTCCGCACTCGTCCCCCGCGGAGCCGCACGATGAAACTCACCGAAGCGTCGCTGCGCAATCCCGCCGCGGTCGCCGTCGCCGTGGTCATGGTCTGCGCCTTCGGCTTCCTGAGCCTGCTCAAGCTGCCGCTGCAGCTGTTCCCCGACATCGAACGCCCGCAGATGTCGATCCAGACCGGCTGGCGCGCCGCGTCGCCGCAGGAAATGGAATCGGAAATCGTCGAGCCCATCGAAGCGGTGATGCAGGGGCTGCCGGGCCTTGAGGAAATCGAGTCCAACATCAACGCCGGCAACAGTTTCATCAACCTTACCTTCGCCGTCGGCAGCGACATGGACGCGATGCTGGTCGAAGTGCTCTCGCGCATGAACCGCCTGCAGCCGCTGCCGCGCGACGCGACGCCGCCGGTCGTGCAGTCCGGCGCCGACAACGCCAACAACTCGCTCACCTTCTTCTTCGTGCAGAAACTGCCCGACACGCCGGGCGACATACTCGATCGCCGGCAGATGATCGAGGACCGCATCGTGCCGCGCCTGTCCGCGGTCGAAGGCGTCGCAGGCGTGGAGATCAACGGCGGCGCGCCGGAAGAGCTCACCATCACGATGAACCTGGAGCGCGCAGCCGCGCTGGGCATCCAGATACCGCAGGTCGCCGACGTCGCCGCGCGCGCGACGGATGTCTCCGGCGGCGTGGTCGAGGCCGGTCGTCGCGAATACGTTCTGAGGTTCGCCGGGCGCTATTCCCCCGAAGCGCTCGGCGACCTCATCCTCGCATGGCGCGACGGCCGGCCGGTGCGGCTGGGCGATGTCGCCACCGTCGAAGTGAAGCGTCCCGAGCAGCGCTTCTTCGCCTACCAGAACGGCAATCCCGCCATCGGCTTGCGCATCCTGCGCGAGAGCGGCGCGAACGTGCTCGACACGCTCGATCGCGTGAAAGCGGTGGTCGAGGACATCCGCCTCAAGGAACTCAAGCCGCAGGGCCTGGACATCCGCCAGAGTTTCGATGCCTCGGTGTTCATCAACCGCGCCATCGGCCTGCTGTCGGGCAGTCTCGGCGCGGGCGTGTTGCTCGCGGTGGGCTGTTTGTGGTGGTTCCTGCGCGACGTGCGCGCGACCGCGCTGATCGCCTGCGCGATTCCCATCTCGCTGCTGGCGACGTTCATCGTCCTGCAACTCACCGGGCGCAGCCTCAACGTGATTTCGCTGGCGGGCCTCGCGTTCGCGGTGGGCATGGTGATGGACGCGGCCGTCGTGGTCGCGGAGAACATCGTGCGATTGCGCGAGGAAGGCCTGTCCGCGACGCAGGCCGCGCTGGAAGGCACGCGGCAGGTCGGCGGCGCGCTGGTCGCATCCACGCTCACCACCATCGCGGTGTTCCTGCCGGTGATCTTCATGGACGACGTGGAAGGCCAGCTGTTCGCCGATCTCGCACTCACCATCTCGATCGCCGTCGGCATCTCGCTGCTGGTCGCCGTCACCGTGCTGCCGGCCGCGGCAAGTTCGTGGCTGCGCAAGCGCGAGGACGCGCACGAGACACAACAGCATCGCTTCTGGATCGGCGTCAGCGCCTGGGCGATGCGCGTCACGACCGGTCGTCGCAACCAGCTGGCATGGGTCGGCGGACTCGTCGTCGCGCCGATCCTGCTCACGATCGTGCTGATGCCGAAGATCGACTACCTGCCGCCGGTGAAGCGCGCGGCGGTGGACGCGATCTTCAACTTCCCGCCCGGCATGAGCCCGGAGCGCGTGAACGAGGAGATCGCACCGACGCTTCTCGCGCGCATGAAACCCTACATGGACGGCACGAAGCCGCCGCAGCTGAGCAACTGGTACCTCAACCTGTGGCCGGGTGGCGGCACCATCGGCGCGCGCGTGGTCGATCCGGACGACATCGGCGAACTCGAACGCATCGTGCGCGACGAAGTAGCCGTCGGCTTTCCCGATACGCGCTCGTTTGCCAGCGAAGGCGAGCTGTTCGGTAGCTTCGGCGGTTCCGCGCGTGCCATCGCGATCCACCTGCAGCATTCCGATGGCGATGCGCTGACGCGTGCCGCCGAGGCCGGCCGCAAGCTGCTGTCTTCGAGGTTCGCCGGCGCGAACGTGCAGGCGTGGCCTAACGCCGACGCCGGCACGCCGGAGCTGCGCATCAATCCCGACGATCGCCGCCTCGCCGAAGTCGGCTGGCGCCGGCCGGACCTGGGCACCGTCGTGCGCGCGCTCGGCGACGGGCAGTGGCTCGGCGAATACTTCGATGGCGACCGACGCCTGGCGATCATCCTGCGCAGCGATCGCGAGGACGACGTCGAGCGCCTCGGCGCCGCGCCGCTCGCCACGCCGAACGGCGGCGTGCTGAGTCTTGCGGAACTCGCGCAGGTCGATACGGTCCTCGCGCCCAACCAGATGCGTCGCGTCGACCGCCGCCGCACGGTGACGCTCACCGTCGATCCGCCGGCGGCGATGTCGCTGGAAGAAGCGCTGTCCATCGTCGACGACGAAGTGGTCCCGGCGCTGCGCGATGCGTTGCCGCAGGACGCCGCGGTGCGCGTGTCCGGCAGCGCGGATCGCCTTGGTGAAGTGGTTCGCACGATGGGCACCAACTTCTCGATGGCGCTGGTGGTGCTGTTCCTGCTGATGGCGGCGATGTTCAAGTCGCTGCGCGATTCGGCGTACGTGATGGCGACGCTGCCGATGGCGGTGCTGGGCGGCGTGATCGGCCTGCGCGTGCTCGACCTCATCGCGGGCCAGACGCTGGATCTTCTTTCGATGATCGGTTTCATCATGCTGCTGGGCATGGTGATCAACAACGCGATCCTGCTCGTCGCGCAGGCGCGCGAAGGTCAGGCCGCGGGCGCGACGCTGGAGGATGCGTTGAAGCAGGCGCTCGACCAGCGCCTGCGTCCGATCCTGATCGGCGCGCTGACCGGCGTGCTGGGCGCGCTGCCGATGGCGATCAACCCCGGCCCCGGCGCGGTGATCTATCGCGGGCTCGCGGCGGTGTCCGTCGGCGGCGTCGCGCTGAGCCTGGTGTTCATCGTCGTCGTGGTGCCGGCACTGCTGCGGTTGTTCGAAGGCGATCGCGTGCGCGCTGTCACCGCCGAACCTGCATTGGCTTGAGACGTTCGATTCCTTCCCCCGGAGGCCTGCAATGAAAACCCCGTCCCGTCTGCCCGGCAGGATCATCCTGCTGCTCGCGCTGGTTCCCGTGTTGCTGGTCCCGCTCATCAAGTGGGACGCCGATGCGACGCCGCCCGCCAAACCCGACGCGCCGCCTGCCGTGGTCGGCGTCGCCAATGCGGTGACGACCGAGCTCGCGCCCGTGCACTGGGCGCCGGGCAGCGTCATCAGCCGTCGCGACGCGAAGGTCGCCAGCGAGCAGGACGGTCGCGTCGTGCGCGTGGTCGAAGTGGGGCAGAAGGTGCGCGCGGGCGAACCACTGGCGGTGCTCGACGACACCGCGCTCGCGTTGCAGGAGAAACAGAGCGAGGCCGACCTCGCGCGCATCCAGGCGCAGCTGGACATGGCCGCGCGGCAGGAACAGCGTTACGCGCAGCTCGCCGCGCAGCAGAACATCGCACGCGCGCAGTACGAGCAACTGCAGGCCGATCGCGACATGCTCGCGCAGGAACGCGCGCGTGCGCAGGCGCTGCTGGCGCAGACGCGCCACCAGCGCACGCAGATGGTGGTGCGCGCGCCGTTCGACGGTGTGGTCGCCGAGCGTTCGGTGCAGCTGGGCGAGTACGTGCAGATCGGCGCATCGGTTGCGCGCCTGGTCGACACCGGTGCGCAGGAAGTGCGCGTGCGCGCGCCGGTGGATCTGGCAGAGCACCTGGCGGTCGGCATGCCGGTGCAGGTGAGCGTCGGCCGTCGCGACGCGGGCCCGGGCGCGAAGATCCGCACGCATGCGGTGAGCGCCCTGGTGCCGGTGGGCGATGAGGCATCGCGCCAGCTGGAACTGCGCATCGCGATGGACACCGGCGAGCTTACCGTCGGCACGGCGGTCGATGTCGGCATGCCGGGCGCGCGCAAGCGTTCGGTGGTCGCGGTGCCGCGCGACGCGGTGATCCTGCGGCGCGAAGGCGATTACGTGCTGCGCGTGGCGTCGGACGACACGGCCGAACGTCTGCCGGTGAAGACCGGGACGGAAGTGGACGGGCTGGTGGAAGTGCAGGGTGCGGTGAAGCCGGGCGACCGGCTGATCGTGCGCGGCGGGGAGCGGATCGAAGCGGGGCAGGCGCTGAGCATCCAGAAGGATCTGACGCAGGCGACGGCGGCGCGGTGATCGTTATCCCGGCAAAAACGCCGGGACCTACGTAGGATGGGTTTCGCGAACGCGAAACCCATCGTCAGGCGCACAAACGATGGGTTTCGCGTGGCGAAACCCATCCTACGACGCTCTTGTAGCCCGGGTAAGCGAAGCGCACCCGGGTGAGCGTCCGCCTCACCAAGCAATCGGCGCGTTATTGGTGCAACGCGCTGCGGCGCGCTCATTGAGAAAGGTACCCAACTGCATGGCGGCGCGGTGCGCTTCGCTTACCCGGGCTACAACAGCCGTCGCCAGGTCCCCGTAGGATGGGTTTCGCGAACGCGAAACCCATCGTTTGTGTGTCGGCGCGGTGACGGCGACCTCAAACCCGATCCGCCTCGCTCCGCTCCGCCGGCCACGGGCCGTCCACCCATTCGCGCATCTGCCGCAGCTGGTCGATCGCCTGCGCGAGCGGCGCCGGGCGGTGGATGCCGAAGCCCTGCACCTGGTTGCAGCCGTGCATGGCGAGCCACTCGTACTGCGCCTGCGTCTCCACGCCTTCGCCGACGACCTTCAAGCCCAGCCCGTGCCCCAGCGCGAGCAGGGCCTGGCAGATCGACGCACTGCGTTCGTCGCGATGCACGTCCCGCACGAAGGACTGGTCGATCTTGATCGCATCCAGCGGCAGCTGCTTGAGGTACGACATGCTCGAAAAGCCGGTGCCGAAATCGTCCAGCGACAGACACACGCCGTTGGACTGCAAACGCCGCAACGTCTCCAGCGCCTGCTCGGGGCGTGTCATCAGCACGCTCTCGGTCAGTTCGATGTGCAGCGCGCCGCGCGGGAGGTCGTATTCGCGCAGCACGCTTTCGACGTCGTGCGCGATGTCGCCATCGAGGAACTGCATCAGCGAAACGTTCACCGCCACCGGCAAGCCGGGGAAGCCGGCACGTTCGAGCAGCCGCTGCGCCGCCGCCGCTTCGCGCAACGCCCAGCGGCCAAGCGGGACGATCAGGCCGGTGTCCTCGCACAGGCCGATGAACTGCGACGGGGGCAAATAGCCGCCGCCCAGTTGCGGCCAGCGGATCAGCGTTTCCAGGCCGGCCGGGCGCGAATAGGCGACGTCCCAGAGGATCTGGAAATGCAGCTCGAATTCCTCCGCGTCGATCGCGCGATGGATGCGCCCGGCCAGGCGCAGGCGATCGCTCGCGTGCCGCGCCATGCCCGGTTCGAACACCACCAGCGGGCGATGCTCGGTACGCGCGACGTGCGCGGCGAGGCCGGCATTGGCGATCGCCTGCGTGGCCTGGCCTTCGCCGGTGCGAAGGTCCGTCACGCCGATCCACGACTCCAGCCGGTGCAGCGTGTCTTCGCCGGGAATCGGTCGTTGGAGTTCCTGCAGCAGGCATTCCAGCGCTTCGTCCCAATGTTCGACCGGGCACACGGCCAGCGCGAACTCGTCGCCGCGCACGTGGCCCGCGACGCCGAAGCGTTCGCCCAGGCGCGCGATGCGCGTGGCCATCACGCGCAGCGTGTCGTGGCCGGCTTCGCGGCCGAGGCTGTCCTCGATCAGTTCCAGCCCGCGCAATTGCACCGCGGCGATGCGGCACACCGGGTGCGTCATCGCGTCCACGCGGCGCGCGAGCGCGTCGGCGTTGAGCAGGCCGCTGGTCATGTCGTGGCTGGCGCGATAGGCCAGTTCGCGTTCCTGCGCCATGCGCTCGGTGACGTCCTCCACCAGCACCAGCCGCGACGGTCGCCCGCGCAGGTCGATGTCGGTGGCGTGCACGCGCACTTCCAGCAGGCGTCCGTCCTTGCGGCGATGCACCCACAGGCGCACCTCGTCGCGTTCGCCCGGCCGGTGGCGCTCCAGGTCCTTTTCGACTTCCTGCCGATGTTCCTCGGGGCGGATGTCGTAGATGGTCATCGCGAGGAACTCCTCGCGCGAATATCCGTACTGCTGCAGCGCCGCGTCGTTGACCTCGACGAAGCGCAGCGTCTGCAGGTCGAACACCCAGAACGGCAGCGGGTTGCGTTCGAACAGGAGGCGGAACTGCCGCTCGGTTTCCTCCAGCGCGAACTGCGCCTCCACGCGGTCCGTCACATCGACCACGGTGCCGGCCATTTCCACCGTGCCGTCGGCGTCGCGGGTGGCCGCGCCGCGCGCGGACATCCAGCGCACCTGGCCGTTGTCGCCACGCACGATGCGGTAGTCCAGCGAATACGGCTCGCCGGTGCGCCACGCATGGCCGAAATGCTCCGACAGGCGCGCGCGATCGTCCGGATGCACGGTCGCGTAGAACTCGTCGATGGTCGCCGCCGATTGCCCGTCCGGCAAACCGAGCAGTTCGGTCACCGGCCCGGACCATGTCAGCGTGCCGTCCCGATCCGCGATCCACGTACCGGTGCGGCCCAGTTGCTGCGCGCGTCGCAGGTTGTCGGCCGCTTCGGTCAGGCGCTGCACCATCTGCGCGTTGGCGCGCGCGTTGCGCTGGACCACGCGCACCAGGTAGACCAGGCCCGCCAGGTACAGCAGGTACAACGCGACGCCCGCGCCGACCAGCCGCCACCACGGTGCCAGAATGGTCCGGCGCGCGATGGCGACGTCCACGTGCAGCGGGTAATCGGGCACCCGGCCGCTGACGGTCAGGCGGGCGATCCCGTCGCGTTCGTCGTCCGCGTCGCCTTCGATGAGCTGCGGCTCGACCTGCGTCGGCACGACGCTGTCGTCGAACTGGCCGACGTAGTGTTCGCCGCGCGAATCGGCCACGAGTATCCCGTCGTTCCCGGCCAGCTGGATGAGGCGGGTCCGATCGGCGTCCAGGTGCAGGATCAGTTTCTGCAGCTCACCCGTGCGCAGCCGGGCGACGATCCAGCGCCCGTCGTCCATCGGCAGCGCGAGCGGCAGCAGCCACTGCCCGCGATGGCGCTCGAGCGGGCCGACGACCATCGACTGCGCGTGCGGCTGCGCGGCGCGGCGATCGGGCCACCGGGCCAGGCCCGGTTCGCCGCGTCCGCCGCTGATGGCCACGCCCTGCGCGTCGGTGAGTTCCAGGCTTTCCAGTTCGCGCTGGCGCTGCGAGACGCCGGCGAAGAACTGCGTCATCAGTTGCGGCAGGTGTTCGGGTGCGGCGAAGGCCACGCGCTCGACATCGTTGGAGATGCCCTGCATCGCCCGTTCGAGGTTGCGCAATTGCAGCCACACCAGCCGTTCGGCGCCGGAGGCCAGCGCGAGGTTCTGGCTTTCGGCCGCCTCAAGCCGGTTGCTGCGGTCGGCCGCGGCCACGGCGAACAGGGTCGCGGCGAGCACCACGGCCAGCACGAGTCCGAAGCCCAGCACGGCTGCGGCCGATTGCGTGCGGCGTCGGGCAGGGCTGTTGCGTTCGGGTGCGGGCATCGTGCGATCGGCGCTCCGGCGGCAATCCGGGATCGTTCCTATTCACTGCGTCGGGCGGTGACAACGTTGTGAGCGCGTGAATACGCCAACGGCCACCGCATCCACGAGGTTATCGGCCGCAACCGCGGAAACTCCAGCCCCTCAGGCCGTCACCGATTCCCCGCCCGATGCGGCACGCCTGGGAAGCAGCGCCAGCAGTTGCGGGATGCGGTAGGGCTTGGGCAGGAAGATCACGTTGCCCGGCAGTGCCGGCAGCTGCGCGCGGGCGAATCCGGACGCGAGGATCACGCGCGCGTTCGGCTGCAGGCGCGCGGCGTGGTCGGACAGTTCGATCCCCGACATGCCGTTGGGCATGCTCACGTCGCTGACCACGACGTCGAAGGACTCGCGCTCCATCGCGCCGATGGCCTCCGGCCCATCGGCGGCGGTGCTCACCTGGTAACCGGTCATGCGCAGCGCCTCGCCGACGAGCATGCGCAGATCGTCTTCGTCCTCGACCAGCAGGACGCGCACGTCAGACATCGGGATGCGTCCCGCTGGCGGGGGAGCTGTTCGAAGCGGTCGTGCCTGGAGAGGCGGTGGTCCGCGCGGGAAGATGCATGCCCACCTTCGTACCCGCACCGCGCTCGCTATGCAACTGCACGAAGCCACCCGACTGCGCGGCGAAGCCGAACACCTGGCTCAGCCCGAGACCGCTCCCCTTGCCGACTTCCTTGGTGGTGAAGAACGGCTCGGCCGCGCGTTCGATGACGTTGGCATCCATGCCCGCGCCGTTGTCGATCACTTCGACCACGACGAAGTCGAGCTCGCCTTCCTCCGGCGCGTCGGGCCGGGCGCAGTGGACCAGGCGCGTACGCACGGTGATGGTGCCGCCGGTGGGCATCGCATCGCGGCTGTTGGCGACCAGGTTCAGCACGGCGGCCTCGAACTGCGTGGCGTCCACTTCCAGCAGCGGCGCCTGTTCGCTCAGGTCGAAGGCGAACTGGATCGAGGCCCCGCACGCGCGGCGGTAGAGTTCGGCCGAACGCGACAGCAACTGGTTGATGTCGTACGGCTCCGGGGCCAGGTGCTGCCCGCGCGCGAAGGCGAGCAACTGGCGCGTGAGCAGCGTGCCGCGATCGGCGGCCCGCTGCGCCGCTTCGATCCATTCCTGCGTGCGCGCGTCGTCGGCGCTCTTCAGGCCGATCAGGTCCAGGCTGTTGACGATCACCGTCAGCAGGTTGTTGAAGTCGTGCGCAAGGCCGAGCGTGAGCTTGCCGATGGCTTCCAGCTTCTGCGACTGGGCCAGCGCCTTCTGCGCGGTCTGCAGGCGCAGCATCGCCTCGTAGCGCTCGGTGACGTCGCGCGTCACCTTGGCGAAGCCGATCAGCTCACCGTTCTGCCAGATCGGGTCGATCACCACGCTGGCGCGGAAACGCGTGCCGTCCTTGCGCAGGCGCCAGCCCTCCGACTCGAACTTGCCCTGCGTGCGCGCGCATTCCAGCCCGCGCTGCGGCTCGCCCCTGGCGACGTCCTCCGGGGTGTAGAAGCGCGAGAAATGCTGGCCGACGATCTCGCGGTGGCTGTAGCCCTTGATGCGCTCGCCGCCGGGATTCCAGCTGCGGATGTAGCCGTCGGGATCCAGCATGTAGATGGCGTAGTCGGTCACGCTGCCAATGAGCAGCGCGAGCTGACGGGACTCGTCGTCGAGCCTCAGGATGGACGCCCCCGGCGCTGGATCGCCAAGGGCCACGCCCGCATTCGGCGGCGCGGGAATCGCGTCGGACAATGTCACTTCCCCCATAACCGGCGAGGAGCCTAGTAGGCCCTTCGTTAAATTTCCGTGCAATACAGCGCAAACGGCGCGCTGCGCGTCAGGTTTCGGGGGACGTGGCAGGCGATTCGTGACCTGCATCGAGTGCCGTATCGCGCAGCGGCGGCGTGAGGTCCGCGCCCTGTCCGGGCTGGTCGTCGCGATCGTCGGGCTTTCGCAGCTCGCCCTTGCGGGTATCGGCCTCGTCCAGGCCCGGCTGGTCGCGATGGAGTTTGCTCATGGGGGCGTCCACGGTATTGCCTGATGCGAAGGTGACCACATCCGGCGAGCAGGGCAAGTGAAGCCCGGGCCTTGCGCGGATTCATGCGCACACCGGCCCGATGCGGCAAAACGATGAGCGCGTCTTCACCTGACGCACGCACGCCCGTCGGCTAGGATCACCCGCGTTTTTGCCGCCGCGAGCGCGCCGGTACACAGGGGAAAGATGGAATCAGCCAAGACTCGCGTCGAGTGGGGACGATGGAGGCTGCCGCTTCTGGCGGCGGGCATCGTCCTGATCATGGTCGCGCCGTTCCTGCTGCTGCAGCGGCTTTCGCAGCAGAACCTGGAGGCCGCCGACGCCGTTTCGCACACGCACGAGGTCGAAGCCGCGCTGGCCTCGCTCGCGCTGAGCGTGCGCGATGCCGAATCGGCCGCGATGTCCATCGCGCTGGGCCACGACCGCCCGCTGGCGCGCGAGCGTCTGGTCAGCAGCAAGGCCGCCATCGGCCCGAACTTCGACCGGCTCACCGTGCTGACGTCCGACAACCCGGCCCAGCAGGTGCTCATCGGCCGCCTGCGCGAGCTGGTGGAGAACCGCATGGACGTGATGGACGACCTGTTGCGCGACAAGGACGCGCGCGGCGACGTCGAGCGCAGTGCGCGGATCCTCGCGCCGTTGGCCGACCGTTTCGCCATCCGGCCCGCGCTGGACGAGATGCGCCACAACGAACGCGACCTGCTCGACCGACGCAACTTCGACGCGGAGACCCAACGCCGCCAGGCGACGTGGCTGGGCTGGGGCGCGATGACCGCGCAGTTGCTGCTGATGGGCATCGTGATGCTGTTGCTCGGCCGCCAAATATCCATCCGCATCAACGCCGAGAAGCGCTCCACCCAGGCCAGTGCCCGCGCGATGGCGGTGTTGCAGACGGTGCGCGAACCGATCGTGCTGTTCGACCAGGACCAGCGCATCGTCATGCACAACGCGGCGTTCGCGCAGATGTACGGTCTGGAGGAGGACGGCGTTTCGCGGTCGCTGGCCGAGATCGGAAACGGCGCCTGGAACGATGAGGTGCTGCGCCAGCGCCTGCGCGACGTGCTCCAGCGCGGGCGCGAGCTGTGGGACTTCGAGCAGGAACAGAAGCAGGCCGATGGCCCGCCGCGCACGGTGCTGCTCAACGCGCGCAGCATGCCGCTGCCCGACGCGGAGGACCACGTCGTGCTGATGACCATCTCCGACGTCTCCGCGCAGAAGGCCACCAACCAGCGCATCGCCGAACTCAACCGCCAGCTGGAAGGCAAGGTCGAGCAGGTGTCGGAAGTGAACCGCGAACTGGAGGCTTTCAGCTATTCGGTTTCGCACGATCTGCGCGCGCCGCTGCGCCACGTCGCCGGTTTCTCGGACAAGCTCGCGCGCCACCTCAACGAGACCGCCGACGAGAAGACGCACCATTACCTGGACGTCATCGGCAATTCGGCGCGGCGCATGTCGCAGCTGATCGACGACCTGCTGGTGTACTCGCGCCTGGGCCGCAGCGCGCTGCGCCTGCAGGCGGTGGACATGCAGTCGGTCGTCGCCGAGACGCGGGCGATGCTCGATGCGGGCGCCGAAGCGCGCGCGCCGCGCGTGGAATGGCGCATCGCGCCGCTGCCGATCCTGGTGGCCGACGAGAACATGATGCGCCAGCTGTGGGGCAACCTGCTGGGCAACGCGGTGAAGTATTCCTCGCGCCGCGATGTCGCCGTGGTCGAGGTGAACCACCGCATGCTGGACGACGGCTCGCACGAATTCAGCGTGCGCGACAACGGCGCCGGCTTCGACATGGCCTACGCCAGCAAGCTGTTCGGCGTGTTCCAGCGCATGCACAAACCCACCGAATTCGCCGGCACCGGCATCGGACTGGCGAGCGTTCGCCGCGTCCTGTCGCGCCACGGCGGCCGCATCTGGGCCGACTCCGCGCCCGATGCCGGCGCGACGTTCCATTTCACCCTTCCCGCGGCGCTGGACGCGCCCACTTACGAGCGAAACGCAGCATGACCGACTACCGCACCATCCTTCTGGCCGAAGACAGCCAGGCCGACGCCGAAATGGCGATCGACGCGCTGCGCGAAGCCAACCTCATCAACCCCATCGTGCACGTCGAGGACGGCGTGGAAGCGCTGGATTACCTGCTGCGTCGCGGCAAGTTCGCAGATCGCGGCGAAGGCATGCCGGCCGTGCTGCTGCTGGACATCAAGATGCCGCGCATGGACGGCCTGGAAGTGCTGCAGGCGATCCGCGAACACGACCACCTGCGCTGCCTGCCGGTGGTGATCCTCTCGTCCTCGCGCGAAGAGAGCGACCTGGCGCGTAGCTGGGACATGGGCGTGAACGCCTATGTCGTCAAGCCGGTCGATGTCGACCAGTTCTTCCAGGCGGTCAAGACGCTGGGCACGTTCTGGGCGGTGATCAACCAGTCGCCCGAGCAGCTTGCGCAGCAGCAGGCCGCACTGAAGGCCTGAGCATGCTGGTGAACGCCCCGGCCAATGGCGCTGCTCCGTGCAGTGGCGCACCGCTCGGCCCGCTGCATGTCCTCATGGTCGAGGACTGCAGCGAGGACGCCGAGCTGCTGAGCGAGCAGCTCCTGGAATCGGGCCTGCAGGCCCGATTCCTTCGCGTGGACAGCGAAAGCGCTCTGCGCGAGGCGCTCGCGCGAGATCGCTTTGACGTGGTGCTGTCGGACCTGTCGCTACCGGGTTTCTCCGGCATGGAAGCGCTGCGCATCCTGCGTGAGCGCGATGCCGAGCTGCCTTTCATCTTCGTCTCCGGCACGATCGGCGAAGACACCGCGGTGGACGCGCTGCATCGCGGCGCGAACGACTATGTGCTCAAGCAGAACCCCGCGCGCCTGCCCAACGCGGTGGCGCGCGCCGTGCGCGAAGCGCGCAACGCGCGCGAACGCGAGCGCGCCGAGAAGGAACTGATGCGTTCGCAGCGGCTGGACTGTCTGGCGATGCTCGCGGCCGGACTCAGCCACGACCTGCGCAACGTGCTGCAGCCGCTGCTGATCGTGCCCGACCTGCTCAATGCCTACAGCGACGATCCGAACATCCACCGGCTGTCGTCGCTGATCGCCGAGAGCGGCCGGCGCGGCCACGAGATGGCCGAATCGATGCTCGCGTTCGTGCGCGGTTCGCATCGCGCCAGCGAGGACGTCGCCGTCGCGCAGCTCTTCCAGGCCGTGCAGCTGCTGTTGCAGGGCACCTTGCCGCGCAACATCGTGCTGGTGTGCGAGCCGCTGGAGGAGGAGCTGGTCGTCCACTGCAACTACATCGAATTCCAGCAGTGCCTGGTGAACCTCGCGCTCAATGGCGTGCAGTCGATGAAGGCCGACGGCGGCGAACTGCGATTGTCCGCGCGCCGTGGCCCGGGCGATCGCGGCGAGCGCCTGCGCATCCGCATTTCCGACGGCGGCTGCGGCATGGACGCGCACACGCGTTCGCGGCTGTTCACGCCGTTCTTCACCACCAAGCCCGAAGGCACGGGGCTGGGGTTGTTGTCGTGCAAGCGCTTCGTCGATTCGCTGGACGGCCGCATCGTGGTGGAAAGCGAACCGGGGCAGGGCACGACGTTCGAACTGCACCTGCCGCTGCTTTCAATCGTCGAAGGCGGCAATGCATCGGGCGAGCGGTTCGCCGAGGGCAACGGCCAACGTATTTTGCTGGTGGATGGCGACGGCACGCGCTTGTCGCTGCTGGCCAACGCGCTGGACAGCCAAGGCTACGAGCCGCTGATCGCGGTGGACGGTGCCGCCGCGCTGCGCCTGCTCGCGCGCGAAGGCATGCCGGCGCTGGCGATCATCGACAGCGACATCCTGATGCTCTCGGCGGTCAGCCTGCTGCTGGCCTTGCGCGATGCGGGTTTCGATGGGCCGGTGGTCACGCTGGGCGATCCGGCCGATCCGTTGCGCCATGATGCGCTGCCGGCCGACGCGGTGGCCGCGGTGCTGCACAAACCGTTGCAGATGGGCGCGGTGTTCCGGGTGGTGGAGCAGGCGTTGGGCGTGTAACGGCCGCGTTTCGTAGGATGGGTCCGCGAAGCGGAACCCATCATCAGGCGCAAAACCGATGGGTTTCGCGCTGCGAAACCCATCCTACGGTGCTCACCGTCATTCCAGCGAAAGCTGGAACCCATTTTGCTCTTGGGTTTCGCGCATCGCCCCGCGCGACATCGCCGCTACGGCTGCGCAGACGTCGGGCGCGTTGCGTAGGATGGGTTCCGCAAAGCGGAACCCATCATTAGGCGCAAGGGCGATGGGTTTCGCGCGGCGAAACCCATCCTACGGTGCTCATCCGCGCACCCGCGCCACGACCCCCGCCGCATCCGGCCCCTCCACGAACACCGCCACGCGATCGCCCACGCGCTTGAGCACCAGGTGCGCGCGTCGCTCGCCCAGCGTCAGGTTGCGGATCGACAGCTCCTCCACGCCCGCCGGCAATCGCGGATGATCGAGCACGATCTCCGCCGCAGGACCGTCGATGTCGATGCCCAGACACGCCTGCAACGACATGAACGCCGAACCCGCGGCCCATGCCTGCGGCAGGCACGCGACCGGATACGCCACCGGCGCGCCACCGGGCACGCGCGGGAAGCCGCAGAACAGTTCCGGCAATCGCATGTCGAACCCCACCGCTGCTTCGAACGCGGCGCGCAACAACCGCACCGACGCCTCGCGTTGTCCGTAACGTGCGAGCCCCGCCGCGCACAGGGCGCTGTCGTGCGGCCACACCGAACCGTTGTGGTACGACATGGGGTTGTAACGCGCCTCGCCGACAGCGAGCGTACGGATGCCCCAGCCGCTGAAGAAATCCTGCGACATCAGTTGCGCGCCGACCGCCTGCGCCCGCGCGTGCTTCGGCAAACCCATGTACAGCAGGTGGCCGGGGTTGCTCGCGCGCACCGCGCACAACGCGTTCTCGCCATCGACCGCGATGCCGTAGAAGCCCGAGTCCATCCAGAAGTGCTGTTCGACCGCTTCGGCGATGCGCTCCGAACGCCACAACCATTGCCGCGAGGATTCCTCCTCGCCCAGCGCCAGCGCCAGCCGCGACATGCCGCGCATCGCCGCGAATACATAGCCCTGCACTTCGACGAGCGAGATCGGCCCCTGCGGCGATCGGCCATCGGCATGGAACACCGAATCGAAACTGTCCTTCCAGCCCTGGTTCGCAAGTCCCGTCGCTTCGCCGCGTGCGTAGTCGAGGAAGCCCAGCGGGTTCGCGTCGCATACGCGTTCGATCCACGCCGCCGCCGCTTTCAACTCGCCCCAGATGCCGCGTACGAACGCGACATCGCCGGTGCGCCGCGCGTATTCCGAAGCGAGCACCAGGAACAGCGGCGTTGTATCCACGCCACCGTAGTACAGGCCGAACGGCAGTTCGCGCAGGCGCGCCATTTCGCCCTTGCGGGTTTCGTGCATGATCTTGCCGGGCGAGGCGTCCATGAAGGACGACTCTTCCTTCGCCTGGTTCTTCGCCAGGAACGCGAGCACGCCGCGCGCGAGTTGCGGATCCAGCCACAGCGTCTGCAACGCGGTGATCACCGCATCGCGACCGAACGGCGTGGAGAACCACGGAATGCCCGCGTACGGATACGGCCCGGTATCCAGTTCGCTCGTCAGCAGCGCGAGGTCCGCGCGCGATCGTTCCATCCACGAATTGAACAGCGGCGCTTCGCTGCGCACCTTCGACAACCGCCGCTGCCGGCGCCGCATGCGCGTGCGCGCCACGCTGGCCGCCGCGCGATACCGCGAACGCGTGGCCGGCGGCGGGTCCTCGTCGGCGCTGACTTCCAGATGCAGCTCATCGCGCGCACGCGGCGCGAGCGTGATGTCGAACATCAGCCGGCCATCGTCCATGCGTCGCGGCGTGCGCGAGAACACGATCGACGCACGGCCCGGCGTGCCGTCGAGGCCGACGTAGCCGAAGGTGAGTCCGTCCTCGCGCGGATGCGGCGGCAGCTGCTGCCCGCGCGCGGCGCGATGCGTGCCGCGCACTTCGAACATGTCGCGGAAGTCGGCATCGCAGTCAAACACCAGGCTCAGGCGCACCGACTCGCCGCCGTAGTTGGTCAGGGCCACGCGTTCGAACAGGCGGTCCGCGCAGAGGAAGCGCGTGCGCTTGAGGTGCACCAGCCCGTGCGGCGTCGCGTCGCCGCCCAGCGGCGGCAATGCGCGATTGGTCAGATGCGCGACGAAGAACACGTTGTCGCGCGACACCATCGAGCTCAACAGCGCGGGCGCCGTCTCGCCCAGCGTCAGGCGGAAACGCGAGAGGATGCGCGTGTCGTTGTGGAACTGGCCATCGCCATCGCCGACGACATCGCCCGAACCGTTGGCGATGAGGAACGTGTCGCCGTCCTTGAGGACGTAGCTGGAAAACAGGGTTGCGGCAGCGGCGGGGTCCATGGGTAAACCCGTCGATGGAGGATGTGGGGCGGTGATGCGTCAGGCGGTGAGGCGGACGCGCGTGCCTCCCTGTTCCAGCACGCGCCAGTACAGTTCGACGTAACGGCGCGCCATCGCGCAGGCCGAGAAGCGCTGCTCGAAACGCGCACGGATGCGGCCGCGGTCGTAGCGCGCGACCGACTGCACCGCCTTCACGGCGCCGTCCATGTCGTCGACGATCACGCCGGTGACGCCGTGGTCGAGCACCTCGGGGACCGAGCCGCAGTTCCACGCGATCACCGGCGTGCCGCAGGCCATCGCTTCGATCATCACCAGGCCGAACGGTTCGGGCCAGTCGATCGGGAACAGCAGCGCGACGGCGCCGCCGAGGAAATCGCTTTTCTGTTCGTCGCTGATCTCGCCGATGTATTCCACGCCGGGGTCTTTCAACAGCGGCTCGATCTCGTCATGGAAATACGCACGATCCACCGCATCGACCTTGGCGGCGACACGAAGTGGAAGGCCGGCGCGGCGCGCGATCTCGATCGCGCGGTCCAGGCGCTTTTCCGGTGAAATCCGCCCAAGGAAGGCGAGGTAACCGCCACGCGGCGTGGGGCTGAATTCATACAGTTCCGCCGGCATGCCGTGATGGACCGTGCCGGCCCAGTTCGCCGACGGAAGCGGGCGGCGCTGGTGATCCGAGATCGATGCAAGCGGAAACTGCGGCCAGCAGGCGTACGCCTGCGGGAGATCCTTGAGGTCCAGCCGCCCGTGCAGCGTGGTGAGCGTGCGCCACGGCATGTCCTGGAAGAACGGAAAATGCAGCAGGTCGATATGGAAATGCACGATGTCGAATTCGTCCGCGCGCTGGCGAACTTCGTCGAGCATCGCCAGGTGCGCCGCGAGGTCGCTTTTCAGCGGTTCCGGATCCAGCCGGATCGCCTGGTCGCGCATCGATGCCAGCGTCGCGCTTGTTCGCGCATCGCCCGCCGCGAACAGCGTCACCTCGTGTCCGGCCTGCACCAGCGCATCGGACAGATGCGCCACGACCCGTTCCGTTCCCCCGTACAGCTTCGGTGGAACCGCTTCATACAAGGGTGAAATCTGCGCGATCTTCATGCTTTGGGTTTCTGCGGGACGCCATCGCCGGCCGGGGCGCGCATGAATGGGCACGTCCCTCGACCTGCATTTGCTGGCTAGGCATCGACCTTATGGCAGGCCGATTCAAGGCGGCGTGATGCGGCTGTACGACGTCGCGGCCCGCGAGGCGGCCACGGGGCGATCACGAGTGGCGCGCCACGATCATCGTCTATGGAACAACGGTCACCGGATGGATCGGGCGCTCGCGACGCGCCTGTCGGACGCACCCGTTCGCCGCTGGACGTGCGCGTGGATTCGCTGCGTATCCCGGTGGCGGGGGATCATTTCGACGCGACGATTGCCGTGCCGGATCGGCGGCAGCCCGCGGTGATCTTCGTGCACGGCTGGAACGGGACGCAGGAATTCGACCTCGGGCACGTGCGCGATGCGGTGGCGGTGGGATGCGTGGTCCTCGCACTGGATCTGCGCGGGCACGACCGCAAGGACCCGCGTCACGAACGCGTCACGCGCGAGGACAACCTGCGCGACCTGCTGACCGCCTACGACCTTCTCGTCGCGCGCGAGGACGTGGATGCGAATGCGATCGCGGTGGTCGGCTTCAGTTACGGCGCGTACCTCGCGACATTGCTGACCGCGCAGCGTCGCGTGCAATGGCTGGCGCTGCGTTCGCCGGCCCTGTATCCGGACGATGGCTGGAACGTGCCCAAGCACGAGCTGGAGGACCGCGTCGAACTGGATCGATACCGCCGGCACGTGCAGTCGCCGGAGGGCAATCGTGCGCTGGCGGCGCTGGCGGCGTTCCGTGGCGACGTGTTGCTGGTGCGCGCGCAGGAGGACGAGGTGTTGCCGCTCCCGGTTTCGGAGAGTTTCCGTGGTGCGCTGGTGCGCGCGTCGTCGATCACGACGCGGACGATTTCGAGTGCGGACCATGCGTTGTCGCGTCCGGATGCGAAGCGCGCGTGGGCCGAACTGCTGCAGGACTGGCTGACGGCGATGGTGGGCGGTGCACGCCGCAACGCGGTGGTCGCGGCGCTGGAAGTGCGGCATGAGACGGTGGACGGGGCGGGGGATCCGCATGGGCGGGAGTGAGGGTTCCCGGATCGCATTCTGGAAACACCGTCACCGTCACCGTCATCCCGGCGAAGGCCGGGACCCAGGCCCGTAACGCACGGGCACTCCATGGACGGTTCCAAACCTCACCGTCAGTCCAGCGAAAGCTGGAACCCATTTTGATCACCGTCAACGTCACCGTCTCTGTCACCGTCATCCCGGCGAACGCCGGGACCCAGGCCCGTAACGGATGGGCACTCCATGGGGACGGTTCCAAACCTCACCGTCAGTCCAGCGAAAGCTGGAACCACCGCCACCGTCATCCCGGTGAAGACCGGAATCCAGGCCCGTAGCGTTTGGGCACTCCTTTGACGGTTCCCTACATCACCGTCATTCCAGCGAAAGCTGGAACCCATTTTGACGTTCCGCGAGGCGGAACCCATCATGGTGCGCAAAGGCGATGGGTTTCGCGCGGCGAAACCCATCCTACGGTGCGTGCCCGGCAACGACAGCGCCTGTAGCCCGGGCGCGGAGCGCACCCGGTCGGGCGTCCGGCTCATAAAGCAATCAACGCGTTACTGGTGCAACGCGCTGCGGCGCGTTAATTGCGAAAGGGGCTGAGTTGCATAGCGGCGCGGTGCGCTTCGCTTACCCGGGCTACGGGGCCACGGCTACAACAGCTCCGCCGCCGCATCCATCTCCTCCGCCGTCAACACCGACAGGTGCAGCAGCAGCTCCGCCAGCGTCGCGACGTCGCGGTCGTTATGCGCGAGTACGCGCCGCAGGTTCAACGCGGACCCGCCGCGCAGGTACGACAACCACGCCGCAGGGGCTTCGGAGCCTGGCAGATCGTCCTCGCGCACGACGTTCAACGCACGGCGCTCGATCGTCGCCAGCCGGCAATTCTCCCAACGCCCGCGATAACGCCGCCGCGTGGGATACAGCAGGTCCACGTGCGGACGATCCGCCATCGGCGTGCCCATGCGATTCAGACGAAAGCGCGTGGCAAGCAGCGGCGCGTCGTAGCACTTGCCGTTGTAGCTGACCAGCACCGTGTCAGGACGCAGCCACTGCCGGAACACGTCGAGCATCGCCGCTTCGCCCGACATCGCGGTGATCAGCAACTGCCTCACGCGCAATGCGCCGTCGTGCCAGTCGGCGGCGCCGATCATGAAGGCGCGCGTTCCGCTGCCGCCGGCAAGGCCCGTGGTTTCCGTATCGAAGAACATCAGATCACGCGCATTCAGCGCATCGCGTCGGTCGAAGCGGCCGTCGATCCAGTCGCGCGGCGGTGCGAACGGCAACCGCGCCTCCACAAGCCGCAAACCCGGCGCGATCTCCACGCCCGGAACGTGACGGTCGCTCGACGCGAAGCGCGTGAGCGGCTCCGTCGAAGGCGCGCGTCGCCGCAGGTGGCGGCGCAGGTCGTCGATACCCGGTGCCGCCGGGCGCGCCGGTGCCGCTTCCGTCGAAGGCGACGCCGCACCCGCCTGTCGCTTGAGTTGTTGCAACCGCGCAAGCGTCAGGCTCATGCCGGCGCCAAGGCCTTGAGCACGCGCAACGCGAGCGCACGCGGCGCGGCGCTGGCGTCTTCGTCGATCGCCAATACCGGCCCGACACACGCCGGGCAGCCGGCCTTGCAATCGCAGCGTTCGACCAGTTCCACCGCGCGCTGCACGAGTTCGCGCTGGCGGAAATGCAGCGGCTCGCTCAGGCCGACGCCACCGGGATAGTTGTCGTAGAGGTAGACGGTGGGAACGAAGCGCTCACCGTCCTCCAATGACACCGCCTCGTCGCCCGCGCCGCGCAACTGCCCGCGTCCGCGTCCGTCCGCGCTGGCGGTCCATGCGCCGTTGCCATCGCCGACGGCCTTCTGCAGATCGACGCCTTCGGCCATCACCGCGAGCTTGGCGACGACGTGCAGCGCATAGCCGGCGCCGAGGAAACCGTCGAGCGCTTCCTGCCGCGAGGCGAATTCGGTTTCGAGCACCGTCTGCGGAAGTTGCCACCACACGCTGGTCGTATGCAGTTCCTGGTCGGGCAGCGTGACGGGACCGTAGCCGATGTTTTCGTGCGTGTAATACCGGATCTTCTTGTAGCCGGCGACGCGGCGCACCACGTGCACTTCGCCGTGATGGCAGGTGCCGCGGCCGGCGGGCGATCCGTCGAAACGCTCCAGCACCTTGAGCTTGGTGTAGTCGATCGCGTCGGTGTAGTAGTCCACATGCGTGCGCGTGACGAAGGCCTTGCGACCGTCCCAGTCGAGTTTCTCCACCTGGTAGGGCGTGGCCTGCACCATGTAGATCGCGCCTTCGTACAGCGTCAGCGGCGCGGAGGAGAAATCGACTTCGGCGATGATCGTCTGCCGGCCTTCGGTGCGATCGACGACGACGAAGTTGCCGTCGGCCACCGAACGCAGGCTCACCGCGTTGGCGGGATAGCTGTCGGCGATCCATTCCCAGCGATCGCGTTCGTTGTGCACGACGCCGTCTTCGGCCAGCAACTGCAGGTACACCTGGGGATCGACCGGGCCGAACAGTTCGCGCGCCTGGAAGGGAAGTTCGAACGCGGCGCAGCGGATGTGGTCGAGCAGGATCACCGGCTGGTCGGCATGGATGCGCGCGTGTTCCGGCGATGCGTTGGCGAAGAATTCCGGATGCCGGATGACGTACTGGTCCAGCGGATCGGAACTGGCGACGAGCACGCCCAGCGAAGGCTGCTGGCGACGGCCCGCGCGGCCGAAACGCTGCCACGTCGCGGCGATGGAACCCGGATAACCGTTGAGCACCACCGCATCGAGCGCGCCGATGTCCACGCCCAGTTCCAACGCGGAGGTGGATACGATGCCGTCGATGCTGCCGGCGCGCATCGCGCGTTCGGTCTCGCGCCGTTCGGTCGGAAGATAGCCGCCGCGATAGCTGCGGATGCGCACGGGCTTTCGCGGGTCGCTGTCGAAGACATCCTTGAGGTATTTCGTCAGCACTTCCACCATCAGGCGCGATTGCGCGAAGACCAGCGTCTTCAATCCCGCCTTGATGGTGAGTCGCGCGATGAGGTTGCTTTGCGAGCGTGCCGATGCGCGCAGGCCGAGGTCGGGATTGACCACCGGCGGATTCCACAGCAACACGTGCTTGTCGCCGCTGGGCGCGCCGGACTCGGTGATGGCGGTGACGTCGCGTTCGGTCAGCGCTTCGGCATGCGCCTTCGGGTTGCCGATCGTCGCCGAGCACAGGATGAACTGCGGCCTGGAACCGTAGAAGGCGCAGATGCGCTGCAGGCGGCGGATCACGTTCGCCACGTGCGAGCCGAACACGCCGCGATAGCTGTGCACTTCGTCGATCACGACGTAGCGCAGGTTCTCGAAGAACTGCGCCCACTTGGTGTGGTGCGGCAGGATGCCCTGGTGGAGCATGTCGGGATTGCTCACCACGATGTCGCCGTGCAGGCGGATCGCCTGGCGCGCATCGCCGGGTGTGTCGCCGTCGAAGGTGAAGGTGCGCACGCCCAGGTTTCCGGCGGCGTTGAGTTCGAGCAGCTCGGCGACCTGGTCCTGCGCGAGGGCCTTGGTCGGGAACAGGAACAGCGCCTTGGCGCGCTGCGTCGATGCGGCGGCGAGCACGGGCAGCAGGTAACACAGGCTCTTGCCCGATGCGGTGGCGGTGGCGATGACCACGTCCTCGCCGCGGCGCACGGCATTCCAGGCATCGGCCTGATGGACGTAAAGGCGGTCGATGCCGCGCGCGGCGAGCGCCTGCACAACGCCGGCGGGGACGTCGTCGGGCATCGGCACGCTGCGCTCGGGCCGGCCGGGCACGGTGTGCACGCCGGTGATGCGCGAGAGGTATTTGTTCCCCAGGCGCTCCGCGAGCGCGCGGCCGTCGGCGGCCGGCCGCGGGCGTGCGACCTCGGGGAAGACGGAGAGGTCGGACGGACTGCGCGCCGGTTGGCTCATGCGGGATCGGTGATCGGAAAGGGGCAGGGCGTTGTAGGGCGTGGGTGTCTCAGAGGGTGAGACTGCGGAAATGGGAAATGGGGAATCGCCGATAGCGCTTCAGTTCCGTCATCCCGGCGAAGGCCGGGACCCAGGCCCATAACGCATGGGCACTCCGGCATCGGCAAAACCCCCATCACCGTCATTCCAGCGAAAGCTGGAACCCATCTTGATCTTCGACGCGACCGGCCGATGGGTTTCGCGTTGCGAAACCCATCCTACGTGTTGCCACGCTTTCATTGGCCCACCGTCATTCCAGCGAAAGCTGGAACCCATCTTGCTGTTGGTGTCGAACGCATACGCGAAACGCAGAATCAAAATGGGTTCCAGCTTTCGCTGGAATGACGGGAATGTGTGGGCGTCGGTTTGACGCGGTGGCCGAACGTCACTGGCCTGGGTCCCGTCCTTCGCCGGGATGACGGCACTGCGGATGACGGCATTGCCTGTGCAGCAAGCTGTCGTAGCCCGGGTAAGCGAAGCGCACCCGGGGGCTGTCACGCCCAACCCGGGTGCGCTTCGCTTACCCGGGCTACGGGGCTACGGGGCTACGGGGCTACGGGGCGCCCGCCATACACGCGCTAAGCTTTCCGCCCCCGGTGCGACTTCCGCCCCGGCCCCACTCCGGAGTTCCCCATGACCCGCAGTTCCCTTTCCCTCGCGGTTTCGCTGTTGCTGGCCGGTGCCATGCTCGCCGGCTGTGCGAAGCCCGCTTCCGAAGAGCAGGCCTCCACCCCCGCGCCGGCGACCGAAACCCCCGCACCGGCCACGCCTGCGCCCGCAGCCGCGACGCAGGAGCCTGCAACACAGGAGCAGGCCGACATCCACCGTTTCAAGATCGGCACGCTCGATGCGGTTGCGTTGCGCGACGGCACCATCGACACGCCGAACGACGGCAAGACCTTCGGCGTCGGCCAGAAGACCGAAGACGTCGCCGCGTTGCTGTCGGCCAACGGCCAGCCGACCGACGTGCTGCACCTGAGCATCCAGCCGCTGCTCGTGCGCGATGGCGAACGCACGCTGCTGTTCGACACCGGCGCGGGCGACGTGACCTGGGCGAAGGCCGGCAAGCTGCAGGCGTCGCTCGCCGCGGCCGGCGTGGAGCCGGGCAAGGTCACCGACATCTTCATCTCGCACGGCCATCCCGACCACGTCGGCGGCCTGCTGACGAAGGACGGCGCACTCGCGTTCCCGAACGCCGCCGTGCACCTGTCCGCGCCGGAATGGGCGTCGATCCGGAAGAACGCGGAGCTGGCCAAGCTCGTCGCGGCGATCGGCCCGAAGGTCGCGACGTTCGAACCCGGCGCGGTGGTGCTGCCGGGCGTCACCGCGGTCGCGTTGCCGGGTCATACGCCGGGGCACAGCGCGTACGAGATCGCGTCGGGCGATGCGCGTCTGCTGTACATCGGCGATGCGGCGCATCACTCGATCGTGTCGGTGCAGCGTCCGGACTGGACCATCGCCTACGACCAGGACGCACCGCAGGCGCAGGCCGCACGTCGCGCACTGCTCAAGCGCGCGGCCGACGGCAACCTGCGCGTGTATGCCGTGCACTTCCCGTTCCCGGGATTGGGGCAGGTGAAGGCGCAGGGGGATTCGTACGTGTGGGTGCCGGAGAACTGAGGTTCGGTCGAGCGGCCGCAGGATGGGTTTCGCCACGCGAAACCCATCATTCAGGCGCAAGGGCGATGGGTTTCGCGTGGCGAAACCCATCCTACAGAGGGCAAGCCTTCGTCGCGCCATGCGGGCGCCATCGTAGGATGGGTCTCGCGAAGCGAAACCCATCATTCAGGCGCAAGGGCGATGGGTTTCGCGCGGCGAAACCCATCCTGCGTAGGGCAAGCTTTCGTCGCGCCATGCGGGCGCCACCGTAGGCTGGGTCTCGCGAAGCGGAACCCATCATTCAGGCGCAAGGGCGATGGGTTTCGCGTGGCGAAACCCATCCTACAGAGGGCAAGCTTTCGTCGCGCCATGCGGGCCACCGTAGGATGGGTCTCGCGAAGCGAAACCCATCAATCAGGCGCAAAGGCGATGGCCTTCGCGTGGCGAAACCCATCCTACGATGCGGTTCGGTCGGGCCAGCGCCACAAACACCGCCGCGCCGTCCCGTGATTCCCCAGTTGATACACGCACACCGCCACCGGCGCGAACGCGAACGCCGCGAACGGTTCCGCTTCCAGCTTGCGCAAAAACGCTGCCCGCGCATGCCCCAGCGTCAGATGCGGCGAGTAGTGCGCACCGCTGTGGTCGGGCACGAAGCGCTCGACGTAACGGATCGTCGATTCGCGAACCGGTGACCCATCGTCTTCCGGCACGAACGCGCGCGCCGTACCACCACAGACGGCCAGCGCCTGCGCGGCCGCGAGGCAATCGTCAGCCAGTGCCTGCAGCGCCGGCGTGTTCGAGATCCGCCACGACGCGCTGCCCGTGTCGCCATCGATCCGCACCTGCACCCCGGTCACCTCCAGCGCCAACGCCAGCGGGTTGTGGGCGTTCGCCACGGTTTCGATCGACCGCGCCAGCGCCTCCAGATCGCCTTCGTATACGTAGCGCTGGACCAGCGTGACGTGCGGGAGGTGGGTCTCGTCGAAGGCGAACCCGGTGGGGTGGTCGGCACGCAGGGCGACGTTGGTCCTGCGTGCCCGGGCCTGTGTGGCGGGGTCGGGTTCGAGCAGGACGTCGAGGGCGATGATCTGGTTCATCCGGCTCATCACAGTCTGCGGTCGGGAGGTGAGGGCTGCGTCTCAAGAATGAATGCGCGCGGCCGATAGAATGCCCGACAAACCGCGAAGCGCGCGTCCAATGGTCGCCCCGCATCGCCCCCGATCACGGCATGGATGCCAAACGCGCGACGAAATCGCGCCGGAAACCGCGCATTCCATGACACCGCTCCGCAACCTCTCGCCGCTGCGCGTGTTCCTCGCCGCCACGGTGATCCTGGTGGCGCTGGGGTTGTATGTGGTCGCCAACGCGATCCAGTTCGCCTCCGATTACCGCGCGGTCACCCACACCTACAACGTGCTGGGCCACCTGGACCGCATCGAATCGCTCAAGCACCAGGCCGTCGCCGAATCGCGCGGCTACCTGCTGGCCGGCCGCGCCGACAATCGCGACAGCTTCTGGCGCATCGGCGGCGCCTTGCAGCGCGAGGCCGACCTGCTCGCCGAGCAGGTGGTCGACAACGCCGCGCAGCATCGCCGCGCGATGGACCTGCGTCGTTCGCTCGATGCACGGCTGCAGCTCAGCGTGAAGGCGATGCAGGCCTGGCGCGTGGGTGTCCCGATGAACCAGCAACACCTGCCGACGCTCACCGCGATCCGTGCGGGCGATCGCGACGTCGCCGCGCGACTGACGCAGCTGCGCACGGCCGAGAACGTGCTGCTGTCCATGCGTTCCAAGCGCGCGGAGCGTTCGGCGTGGCTGACGCTGCTCGCCGCAGGCATCGGCATTCCTCTTAGCCTGCTTCTGATCGGCCACGCGCAGCGCCTGCTCGCGCGCGAGAACCGCGTGCGAAAGCAGGCCCAAGCCGCGGCATCGGAATCCAACAACGAACTCAACGCGACCGTGCAGCAGCTCGCGCGCCTGTCCGACAGCATGGCCGCGCTCAGCCAGTATTCGGGCATGTTGCAGGGCGCGTCGGACGCGCAGGAGTTGTACGAGATCACCTCGGCGACGTTCCGGCGCCTGCTGCCGGGACTGGGCGGGATGTTGTACGTGATCCGCGCCTCGCGCGACCACGCCGAACTGGTTGCGCAATGGGGCGTGGCGGTGGCGCCGAACGACCCCGCGCCGGCGTTGCAGGCGTGCTGGTCGGTGCGCCGGCACGCGCCGTTCGCGATGGAGGATCTGCGCCACGGCCTGCGGTGTTCGCACATCGGCCGCCCGCATGGCGCCGAGGACGTGCGCGGCCTGTGCGTGCCGCTGAGCGCGCATGGCGAAGTGGTGGGCTGGCTGTCGTTGCAGGGCGAGGGGCGCGGGCATATCCCGGACGAATCGCTGGCGATCCGCCTTTGCGAGCAGCTCTCGCTCGCGCTGGCGAACGTGCGACTGCGCGAAAGCCTCCGCCACCAGGCGGTGCGCGATCCGCTCACGGGGTTGTTCAATCGCCGCTATCTGGAAGAATCGCTGGCGCGCGAGATCGCGCGCTGCCAGCGTCGCGCGCAGCCGCTGGCGGTGCTGATGCTCGATGTCGATCACTTCAAGGCCTTCAACGATCGCCATGGTCACGCGATGGGCGATGCGGCGCTAGCGGCGTTCGCGCGGATGCTGAAGACGCGATGCCGGCCGGAGGACATCGCCTGCCGTTACGGTGGCGAGGAGTTCACGCTGATCCTGCCGGAAACCGACCTGGCGACGGCGCTGGAACGTGCGGAGGACATCCGCGCCGGCGCGTCGATGCTGCGCATCGGCGATGCCGGCGATGCGATGCTGCGCATCACGGTGTCCATTGGTGTGGCGCTGATGCCGGAGCATGGCGACGTCGGGCTGGAGCTGATGCGCGCCGGCGATCGCGCGCTGTATCGCGCCAAGCATGAGGGGCGCGATCGGGTGGCGGTGGCCGATGGGCGAGTGGCGGACGAGCAGCGGGTGGGTTGAAGCACCGTAGGATGGGTTTTGCGAAGCGAAACCCATCGCCATTGCGCCTGATGATGGGTTTCGCTTCGCGAAACCCATCCTGCTCAATCACCGGCGAACAACATCGCCGTCATCCCGGCGAAGGCCGGAACCCCGGCCCGTAACGGCAGGGCACTCCCATGACGGTCCCACGCCTCACCGTCATTCCAGCGAAAGCTGGAACCCATGTTGGTTTCGTCCTCGTAGCCAGAAGCGGACACCGCGAATGCGCGCGTAATCGCACGCCCCGACCCTCACCCCAACCCCTCTCCCGGTGGGAGAGGGGCCAGGTGATGGCGACTCACCGCACCGCATCAATACGCCTCGCCGCAACGTCTCACTAATCGTCATCCCGGCGAAGGCCGGGACCCAGGCCCGTAACGCTCGGGCACTCTCCGGACGCTTCCGTACCACACCGTCATTCCGGCGAAAGCTGGAACCCATGTTGCTTTCGCTTTCGTAGCCCGGGTAAGCGAAGCGCACCGCGCCGCGATGCAACTCAGTCGTTGCTGCGCCGCACGCGCCGCAGCGCGTTGAACCGTTGACGAGCCGGCCGTTTTGCGAGTCACAACCAATCCGGGTGCGCTGCGCTTACCCGGGGCACAGAGCGGACATCGCAAGTGCGAGCGTGATCGCGCGCCCCCGGGGGAGAGGGGCCAAGTGATGACGACTCACCGCACCGCATCGATACGACTCGCCCACCGCATCAATACGACTCGCCGCAACGTCTCACTAATCGTCATCCCGGCGAAGGCCGGGACCCAGGCCCGCAACGCTCGGGCACTCGCCGGACGCTTCCGCCCACACCGTCATCCCGGCGAAAGCTGGACCCCGTGTTGCTTTCGCTTTCGTAGCCCGGGTAAGCGAAGCGCACCGCGCCGCGATGCAACTCAGTCGTTGCTGCGACGAACGCGCCGCAGCGCGTTGCACCGTTAACGAGCCGGCCGTTTTGCGAGTCACAACCAACCCGGGTGCGCTGCGCTTACCCCGGGCTACAACGGCTACAACGACTACCTGGGCTACAACGGCGAACTCAAAACACCGTCATTCCAGCGAAAGCTAGAACCCATGTTGCTTTCGCTTTCGTAGCCAGAGGCGGACATCGCGAATGCGCGCGTGATCGCACGCCCCGACCCTCACCCCAACCCCTCTCCCGGTGGGAGAGGGGCTAAACGCATCGCGGCTTGAAGGATCGGGTGAATCCAATCACTCACTTATGCTTCGCCGCCGTACCCATCTCCCGCTCATGCCCGGCCTTCATCTCGGCCGCGGTGACGTTGCCGTCGCCATTCGCGTCCATCTTCTCGAACATCTGCGCCGAGGCGGCATCGTGTTCGGCGGCGGAGATCGCACCATCGCCGTCGGTGTCGATCTTCTTGATCTTGTCGGCCGAGGACATCTTCATCTTGTCGCCGGCTTTCCCGCCCATCTTCGATGCGTGGTAGGCGTCCATCTCGGCGGCGGTGACCTTGCCGTCGTTGTTGGCGTCCATCTGGGTGAACATCGTCTTCGCGCCGGCCGCGTGCTCGGCTGAACTGATGACGCCATCGTTGTTGGTGTCCATCAGCCTGGCCTTGTCGTCGCCGGCCATCGCGGCGGCCGGCACCAGCAGCACGCCCAGCCACATGGCGTTGGAGATACCTGATTTCATCGCGCCCTCCCAGGGTTGTCCTTCAGGTAGGCGGAGGGTGCGCGCGGTTTCGTTGGCCGGGCGTCAAAGCCGCGCGAATGTCCCCGGGCAACGTTGAGCCAGGTGAACGCGGCAAGTCTTGCCCCGCACGGCAAACCCTGCGCAGGGCCACGGGGCGGAAGGCCGCGTGCACGGGCCCGGCCGATGGCACGCCTCTTGCGGCCCTGATGTCCATGGAGGCCGCACGCCGGGCACCTTGTCGCAGGGCCCCGTCCCTGGCTTGGCGGGCGGCCTCCTTCCTTCTCCGGCGGTCCGCTTCGCCATTCCTGTGATCCATGCCTCATCCGCGCGCCGGCACGCTGCCGGCAGGATCGGCACACTGGGCGTCTGGCACTGTGCCCTCATCCACGATCACGAGGTTGTCGAACGATGCGCCGTACCCTGGTAACCGCCGTCGCGCTGGCCCTTGCCAGCATCAGCGCCGCTTCGACGGCGGCGCCCGCCACCCCGACCACGCCCATGCGCCGTGCCGAAACCACCACGCAGCTTCCGCGCAACGTGGTGCCCACGCACTACGACGTCGCGATCACGCCCGACATCGGCAAGCTCACGCTCGCCGGCAAGGCGACGATCACGCTGCAGGTGCTCGAAGCGACGCCGTCGATCACGCTCAATGCGCTGGACATGACGTTCGCCTCGGCGACGCTCACGCCGGTGGAAGCCAAGGGCCGCGCGCTCACGCCAAGGGTTGCCGTCGACAACGCCGCGCAGACCGCGACCTTCACCTTCGACAAGCCGCTCGCGCCGGGCGCGTATCGCCTCGCGCTGGACTACACCGGAAAGATCGGCACGCAGGCCAACGGCTTGTTCGCCATCGACTACGACACTGCCGCCGGCAGCAAGCGCGCGCTGTTCACGCAGTTCGAGAACTCCGACGCGCGCCGCATGATCCCCTCGTGGGACGAGCCCGCGCACAAGGCGACCTTCACCCTGCAGGCCACCGTGCCGACGGGCCAGATGGCGGTGAGCAACATGCCGGCCACGTCGACGAAGGATCTTGGCAACGGCACCACGCGCGTGGACTTCGCGCCGTCGCCGAAGATGTCGACGTACCTGCTGTTCCTGTCGGTGGGCGATTTCGAACGCGCCACCACCCAGGCCGACGGCGTGGAAGTCGGCGTGATCACGCAGCGCGGTTCCATCGACCAGGCGCGCTTCGCGCTGGATTCCTCGGCGGACGTGCTGCGCGAATACAACACGTACTTCGGCACGCCGTATCCGCTGCCCAAGCTCGACAACGTCGCCTCGCCGGGCGCGAGCCAGTTCTTCAGCGCGATGGAGAACTGGGGCGCGATCTTCACCTTCGAGCACACGCTGTTGCTCGATCCGAGCATTTCCACGCAGTCCGACAAGCAGCGCGTGTTCGCCGTGGCGGCGCACGAGATCGCGCACCAGTGGTTCGGCGACCTGGTGACGATGAGCTGGTGGGACGATTTGTGGCTCAACGAAGGGTTCGCGACGTGGATGGCCTCGCGCACCACGCAGAAGCTGCATCCGGAGTGGAATACGCGCCTTGAATCCATCGGTTCGCGTGAATCGGCGATGGCGCTCGACGCGGTGGCATCGACGCATCCGGTCGTGCAGCACGTGGAAACCGTCGAACAGGCGAGCCAGGCGTTCGATTCGATCACCTACCAGAAGGGCAGCGCCGTGATCGGCATGCTCGAAGGCTACGTCGGTGGCGACGCGTGGCGCGAAGGCGTGCGCAATTACATGAAGGCGCACGCGTACAACAACACGGTGTCGGACGATTTGTGGCGCGAGATCCAGTCCGCCGCCGGCAAGCCGGTGCTCGACATCGCGCACGATTTCACGCTGCAGCCGGGCATCCCGATGCTGCGCGTCGCCGCGAAAAAGTGCGTCGGTGGCAAGACGACGTTGACGCTTACGCAGGACGAATTCACGCGCGACCGCCCCGGCAAGACGCCGCTGCGCTGGCGCGTGCCGGTGATCGCGCAAGCCGCCGGCGGCGAGCCCGTCCGCACCGTCGTCGAAGGCGGGAAGGGCACGCTTGAGGTGCCCGGTTGCGGTCCGGTGATCGTGAACGCGGGGCAGAGCGGTTACTACCGCACGCTGTATGCGCCGGCGCAGTTCGCGGGCATCCGCTCGGAGTTCGCGAAGCTCGACGCCATCGACCAGCTCGGCGTGATGAACGATGTCTGGGCGCTGGGCATGGCCGGTTTGCAGGCGCCGTCGGATTACCTCGACCTGGTGAAGGCGACGCCGCGCGATGCCGATCCGCAGATCTGGGGCGATATCGCCGGTTCGCTGCGCAGCCTGGATGCGTACTACGAAGGCGACGCCGTGCGTCAGGCGCAGTTCCGCAAGTTCGCCATCGCGCAGCTGTCGCCGGTGTTCGATCGCGTGGGCTGGGATGCGAAGGCGGGCGAGGCCGATCCAGTGAAGGTGTTGCGCACGGACCTGATCGAAGCGCTGGGCGCGCTGGGCGATGCGAAGGTGATCGCGGAATCGCGCCGTCGTTTCGAAGCGCAGGAGTTGCCGGGCGAGCTGCGCCGCACCGTGCTGGGCGTGGTCGCGCGCCACGCCGATGCCGCGACGTGGGAACGCCTGCACGCCGCCGCGAAATCCGAGAAGACGCCGCTGGTGAAGGACGAGTTGTACATGCTGCTGTCCTCCACGCAGGACGCCGCGCTGGCGCAACGCGCACTGGACCTCGCGCTCACCGATGAGCCCGGTGCGACCAACAGCGCAGGCATGATCCGCACCGTCGCCAGCCTGCACCCGGACCTCGCCTTCGACTTCGCCGTCGCGCATCGCGAACAGGTCGATACGAAGGTCGATTCGACGTCGCGCGCACGCTATTACCCGCGCCTTGCGAACAACTCGCTGGACCCGGCGATGGTGGGCAAGGTGCAGGCGTATGCGAAGGCGTATGTTGCGGAGGGCTCGCGGCGCGCGTCGGAGAATGCGACGGCGAACATCACGTATCGCGTGGGCGTGCGGAAGGAGCGCTTGCCGGCGATCGATGCGTGGCTGAAGAAGCACAAGAGCTGAGCAGGCGGAGCGATGACGGTGAGTTCCTCGCCGCCATCCCGTCATCCCGTCATCGCGTCATTGCGTCCGTCACCGTCACCGTCATCGTCATCCCTGCATCTCTCACCGTCATCCCGGCGAAGGCCGGGACCCAGGCCCGTAACGCCTGCGACCGGCTCGGCTAAACCATTTCACCGTCATTCCAGCGAAAGCTGGAACCCATCTTGATCTTGCCCACGTTGCCGGACGACCGGTTCGACGAAAAGCAAAAATGGGTTCCAGCTTTCGCTGGAATGACGGTGAGGTTGGTTGATGGCGTGCCGCGACTACGCGATCGGTGCTTCGGCGACCGGCCTCAATGCGGTCGCGCCCGCTCCACCATCGATTCCACCGCCTCGATGATCCGCTCGGACGTATACGGCTTGCGCACGAGCTCGCAGTCGTGGAAATCCTCGGGCAGCGTGTCGCGCGAATACGCGGTGGCGAACGCGAACGGAACGCCGGATTCGCGCAGGCGGTTCGCCAGCGGATATACCGCTTCGCCGTGCAGGTTGATGTCCAGCAGCGCGACGTCCACATGCTCCTGGTCAGCGATCTCCAGCGCATCGGACAGTCGCCCTGCGCCGAGGACGTGGTAGCCCGCGTCGGTCAGCAGATCTTCCAGCGCCATCGCCAGATACGCCTCGTCTTCGACCATCAATACATTGGGTTTCATGAATACGCCCGGCGCGCACATCAACGCGCATGGTGCCGCATGGGCTCGTAACGACAGCGTCATGATCGCGTGTCGCAGCACGTTGAGACGTGCGGTCGCGTCGCAATTCACGACACCGCGCCGGTCGCGCCCGGTTCAACCAGCACATCGTCCACGATCCGGGACAGCTGGCCGTGGTCGATGGGCTTGCGCAGCACGGTGCGCAGCATGTTGGCCGGTAGCGACGGCTCACGGATGCGGTCGGCGAGCCCCGTGTACAGCAGCACCGGCAGGTGCGGTGCAATCGGTTCCAGCGATTGGGCAAGTTGCACGCCCGTCATCGACGGCATCGAATGATCGGTGATGACCAGACGATAGTGCCCGGGCGATTCGCGCACGCGGGCGAGCGCCAGTTCAGGCGTGGAAACGAAATGCGCCTCCAGCCCCCAATTGGACAGCAGTTCGCACATGAACTCGCCGACGCTGTGTTCGTCATCGACCACCAGGACGCGCCCTTCGCGCCGCGCCGCGCCGGGCCGATCCGAACGACGCCGCGACGGCGTGGGGCGCGCGGCATCGGGACACGCCGGCAGCAACACGCGGAACGCCGTGCCTTCTCCCGGCGCGGTATCCACCAGCAGATGACCGCCGTGTTCGTGCACGATGCCATGCACCGTCGCCAGACCCATGCCGGCGCCTTTTCCCGGTGGTTTGGTCGAGAAGAACGGATCGAACATCCGCTCCAGTACCGATGCTTCGATGCCCGGGCCCGTGTCGCCGACGCACAGTTCGACGAATTCGCCCTCGACCGGCTGCCGGCACGCCGCGCATTCGGTCGCGTCCACGCGCGCATTGCGAAGCGACAACCGCAGACGTCCTTCGCCTTGCATCGCGTCGCACGCGTTCACGCAAAGATTGAGCAGGACCTGCCCGAGCTGGACAGGATCGAACTGCACCGCACACGCGCCGGGCTGCACGTCCTGCTCGATATTGATGCCTTCGGCGAGCGTCGGGCCCAGCACCGCGAGGTTCTGCTCGATGCAGGTCGCCATATCGATCGCCTGCGCCTGTCCTTTCTGGCCGCGGCTGAACATCAGCATCTGCTGGATCAGGTCGCGCGCGCGTTCGCATGACTGCAGCGCCTGGTCGAGATAGCCCGACATGCGCGCGTCCTCGCCCTGGTCGCTGCGCTCGTGCGCCAGCGCGACGTAACCCATGATGCTCGCCAGCAGGTTGTTGAAATCGTGCGCGATGCCGCCGGTGAGATGCCCCAGCGCTTCCATCTTCTTCGCCTGCAGCAGCTGCGCTTCCAGGCGGCGGCGACGCTGCTCGGCTTCGGTGCGTTCGGTGATGTCGCGCAGGTAGCCGATGAAGACCCTCCCCGACGGACTGTCGTCCACGCCGACGGCGAGCTCGGCCGGGAACTCCGTGCCGTCGCCGCGTATCGCCATCACTTCCAGGCGCCGTTTCAACACCGGGCCGGGGCCGCCTTCGAGATAGCGCTTCAGGCCGAACTGGTGCCGTTCGCGGAAGCGCTCGGGAATGATGGTGTCGGCGAGCGAACGTCCGATCGCGTCCTTCTCGCGGATGCCGAAACACGCTTCGGCCGCCGGATTGAACTTCACGATCATGCCGCGTTCGTCCATCGCGATGATGCAGTCCAGCGCGGCGTTCACCGTCGCGCGCAGGTGCTCGGCGTTGCGGTGGGCGGTTTCTTCGGCGCGCTGGCGTTCGATCTCGGCTGCGGCGCGTACGGCGAAGATCTTCATCACCGATTCGATGAATTCCGGCTGCTCCAGCGGGCGGCGCGATACGATCGAGATGATGCCGAGCGGGCGACCCTGCGCATCGTTGAGCGGATAGCCTGCATAGCTTTCGGCGCCCATCTCGATGAACTCGTCGTCCAGCGGGAACAGCGAGCCGAGCCCGGCGGGATACATGCGGAAGCCGTGTCCGACGACCGTATCGCAGGCGGTGTTGGCGATGGCGTAGTCGTAGTTCTCGCGCGGGTTGTCGTCGGCGACGAAGGCGAGGATGCGCATCGAGCCCGGGACCTCCTCGCGGATCTGGGCGATGAAGGCGACATCCACGTCGAGGATCGCAGCGAGGTAACGCGACAGTTCGACGAACAGGTCGCGCCCGTATGCGCCCGACACCGCCAGCGCGGAGCTGGTCAGCGCGGTTTCCACCTGCTTGCGTCGCGTGATGTCGGTGGCGATGCCGCACACGGCGTAGGGCACCTGGTCGATGTCGAGCAGCGGGAATTTCGCCGACAGGAAGGTGCGCTGTTCGCCCGCGAACACGCCGCTTTCCTCGAACTCCATCGCGCGCGCTTCCAGCAGCACGAGCATGTCGTTGCGGCGCAGCGCGGCGGCCATCTGCGGCGGAAAGATGTCGCGATCGTTGCGGCCGATGAGTTCGTCGGCCTCGCGGCCGGTGAGGCGTTCGAACTCGCGGTTGACGAAGAGGTAGCGGCCGGCGCGATCCTTCGCGAAGACCGCGGCGGAGGTGTTGTCGAGCACCTGCTGCAGGCGCAGCTCGCTTTCGCGCAGGGCGCGTTCGCGGTCGTCCAGTTGCGTTGTTTCGATCGACTGCGCGTCGAGCGGCGGGGCGGGGGAGCCGGAGTTCATGACAGGGCCCGGATTGCGCGTGGGTCGAGTATAGGAACGCGATTTGTGATGCGGGCGGGTTGTTACAGGGTTGAAACAAAATGGTTGGAAGCGCTGATGCTTCGAGCCCCTCTCCCTGCGGCGACCGCAGGGAGTGCAGAGCTGAGAGGGGTTGGGGTGAGGGGTGGCGGAGTGATGGCGTTGCAGTTGCCCTCGTCTGCCCATCTTTCGCCTCAAGCAAGGAATCCAGTGTTGTGATGCACGGTTTCGCGTGCGTTGAGGCTTCGTTGCCCCTCACCCCAACCCCTCTCCCGATGGGAGAGGGGCTTTAATCCAGGGGCTTTGGAACTCACGGCACGAACATGTAACCCACACCCCGCACCGTGCGTATCGCACGCGGATTGTCGGGATCGACCTCCACCTTTCGCCGCAGCCGCGCGATGCGGATATCGATGGAACGATCGAACGGTTCCCATTCGCGGTTCTTCGTCAACGTGAGGATCTGGTCGCGCGACAGGGCCTTGCCGGCGTGTTCGTGCAGCACGCGCAGCAGGTCGAATTCCATGTGCGTGACCATCACCTCGCTGCCGTCGTTGTCGAACAGCTGGTGCGAGTCCAGGTCCAGTTCGCAGCGGCCGAACGGCACGCGTCGCGCGTTCTGCGCGGGCGCCGCCGCGGCATCCGGACGCGCCTGTATGCGGCGCAGCACGCTCTTCACGCGCGCCAGAAGTTCGCGTGGATCGAAAGGTTTGGCGACGTAATCGTCGGCGCCGATTTCCAGCCCGACGATGCGATCGATCACATCGCCCGAGCCGGTCACCATGATGATGCCCACGTCGTAACGCTCGCGAAGAAAACGCGCCAGCGTGAGGCCGTCCTCGCCGGGTAGCCGGATGTCGAGCAATACGAGGTCCGGCGCCTCGCGTTCGAGTTCGCGCCGCATGCCCGCGCCGTCGCCGGCCTGCAGGGCGCGGAAACCGTGGGTCGCGAGCGCTTCGAGCAGCATCTCGCGCGTGGGGGTGTCGTCGTCGACCACCAGGACGCAGGGCGTGTGGGCCATCGCCGTACCTGTCATCGCCAAGGGATTGCCGCTGGGCATCCTGCCGCATGTCGGCCGCAGTATCCGCTCGTGTTACCAACCGTTACAAATCCATGGACACGGGACATCGGACCGTTACCGGCCGTCCGTAAATTGGCCCCATGCCGGCAATGCGCCGGCGATGGAGGCCCGGATGGACCGTTGCCCGCTCGAGCTGGACACGATGTACCTGAATCGGCAGGTTCGTGCGACGTATGAGCGTGTCGCACGCGCACCGTCCAGTGGTTTCCACTTCCATACCGGCGCCGCCTATGCGGTCGAGAGGCTGCGTTACGACGCCGATGAGCTTGCTGCGCTGCCGCAGGCATCCACCGAACGTTTCTCCGGCGTGGGCAATCCGCTGCGCATCGGCACGATTCCTGCCGGGGCCGTGGTGCTCGACCACGCATGCGGCGCGGGCATGGACCTGCTGCTCGCCGCAAAGGCCGCCGGCCCCGATGGCCGCGCGATCGGCGTCGATCTCACGCCCGGCATGCGCGCCAGTGCGCTGCGCGCCGCGGCGCAGGCGGGCCTCATGGAGCGCGTGAGCGTCCACGAAGGCACGTTCGAAGACCTGCCCGTGGAAGACGCGAGCGTGGATATCGCGATCTCCAACGGCGTGTTGAACCTGGCGCCGGACAAGCCGCGCGTGCTGTGCGAGATCGCGCGCGTGCTGAAGCCCGGCGGACGGCTGTTCCTGGCCGATGTCGTGCTCGATCGCGAACTGGCCGAAGGCGTGCGCGGCAATGCGGACCTGTGGGCGTCGTGCATCGGCGGCGCGGTGACCGAGGCCGTGCTGATGGCGTTGCTCACCGAATGCCGACTGAGCGACGCGCAGGTCATCGAACGCTTCGAATGTTTCGCCGGCACCGACATCGATCGCAAGTTCCACACGCACTTGCATGCCTACGGCGTGAACGTGCTCGCGCACAAGCGCTGACGTTTCCCGATTTTCGAATCTCGCCGGCCCCCGCCGGCAGCCCGCGCCGGCAATGGCGCACCAAGGAGAGTCGTCATGTTCAAGAAATACGTCATCGAACGGAACATTCCCGGCGTCGGCGCGCAGCCGATGGAAGCGCTGTGCGGCGTCGCGCTCAAGTCCAATAACGTGCTGGACGAACTGGGCACCGACATCCAGTGGCTGCATTCCTACGTCACCAACGACAAGACGTACTGCGTGTACCTGGCGCGCGACGAGGCGCTGATCCACGAACACGCCAAACGTTCCGGCTTCCCCGCCAACTCGGTTGCCGAGGTGAAGGCGGTTCTGGATCCCACCATGGCGCCGGCGTGAACGCCGCCGCCCTGATGCACCCCCGGAGTTTCGAATGAACGCTGCAACTGCCCGCAACAAGGTCCAGTCATGGAGCGCCGAAGTGGCGGCCGACGATGCCGCACGTTATGCACGCTGCGTCGAAGTGTCCCGGCGCGTGCGCTGGGAGATCGACCGCGACGTGATCCGCGGACGCGACTTCGATTTCGATCGCACGTTCCTGCCGGCGGGCCTGACGCTGGTGGACCGGCTGGACTTCCTCGACCTCGACGAACGCCGTTTCTTCAGCCAGGTGCAGGGACGCACGTATGCGTGGATGTTCGGCCTGTGCGAGCGTTTCATCGGCGCGAAGATGCTGCAGACCTCGGGCCTGCACTGGCTCGGCGAGCAGAAGGCGCTGGAGGCGCTGGTGCGTTTTTCCGATGAGGAGATCAAGCACCAGGAGCTGTTCCGCCGGCTGGAGGCGTTGCTGGAAGCGCGCATGCCCGACGGCCACACCAAGACGGCGCAGGCCAACGCGGTGGCGCAGTTCGTGCTGTCGCGTCGCAGCTGGGCGGTGCTGGCGCTGGTGTTCATGATCGAGCTGTTCGTGCAGCGGCATTACGAGGAAAGCATCGCGCCGACGCAGGAGCTGTGCCCGCTGTGGAAGGACGTGTTCCTGTTCCACTTCCGCGAGGAGTGCCAGCACTCGGTCCTGGACGAGATCGAGTGGCGCGCCGAGGACGCGCGCATCGCGCACGACGAACGAGAGGCGGCCATGGACGACCTGATCGCGCTCCTGGGCGCGGTGGACGACATCCTGCGTGCGCAGGCCGATGCGGACGCGGCGTACTTCGTCGCAGCGTGCGGCCGGCCGTTCGGAATGCGCCAGCAGCTGCAACTGCTCGACGTGCTGCGTCGTGCGTATCGCTGGCAGTACATCGCCTCCGGCGCGCGGCATCCGCGGTTCGCGGGCGTGCTTGGCGAACTCGCCACGCCGACGCAGCGGATGCGCTTCGACGCGGCGCTGATGTCGATCGTGCCCGAAGACTGATCCAACAGAAGAACCATTCCCCCGATTGCTTCACGCCCCACACGGCGACCGCCTGCGGCCGCCGCAGGACAGGACTTGCCGAAATGAGAACGATGACCCTGATGGCCGCGCTGGCGATGGTCGCGGCGACCCACTCCATCGCCACACGCACCGCCGTTGCGAGCGACACCACGACCGCACCCGCGATCCACACCTTCGACCTGCCCACCGTGCGCGTGTACGCCACGGTCGAACCCGAGGCTGCCCCCCTCGTTGCGCAGGCGACGCGCATCCACGACCTCCCCCCGGTGCGCGTGCATGCGGTTCGCGATGGAAGCGACGTAGCCGATGTCCGCCGCACGGCACTGGCGATGCGCACGGCGTCCGCGCGCCGTGCCTCGCTGGCCATCCCGCGCGGTTCGGCGCGGCGCGGCATCGCGCCGCAGCGCGGTGCGCCGTCGCGTGCCGAAGTGCGTTTCGATCGCTGGATCGCGCTGGGTTGCGTGATCCGCCTGCGCCTGACGCGCGTGTGGCCGGTGCAGCCGTGCAACAGCGGATCGCAACGAAGCGGTGGTGCGTCGGGTGCTCGCGCAACGGGCGCGATGTCGATGGTCGAACGACGACGATGACGCTCGATGGACATTCGCAAACGCTGAGAAAAAGCCCCGCATTGCGGGGCTTTCGCGTCCCTGGAGGATGCAAACGGAGTGCCTGGTTAACGGTCTCTCGATGAATGGGAAAACTCTCATTTTCGGCGTCTGGACACGCGCCTACATTCCGTCGCCGAAGTGCAGCGCCTCGTTGGGAGGGGCGAAAGGACCGCCCGGAATTTCCGGTGAGGTCGTCTGCCCTTCGGCAGACCGGGCGCGGCCATACGGCGTCCGGAATTTCCGGAACGAAACGGTTCCGGTTGCACCATCCAATTAGTAGGAAGCGAGTACGTAATGAATACGTTCGAAAGCAAGTACGAAGCCGACACCCTGTCGGCGTCGCAACAGGCCCTGCGCGTTCTCAAGCCGACCGTCCTGGCCGTGGCCATGGGCTGCGTCGGTAGCGCGTGGGCCGTCGAAGGCGGTGTCGTGGTCAACGGCACCGGCAACATCGCGACGTCGGGCGCCACCACCACCGTCACCCAGTCGACCGACAAGATGGTCGTGAACTGGAAGAACTTCGACATCGCGCAGGGCCAGACGGTGAAGTTCGCGCAGCCGACGACCTCGGCCGCCGTGCTGAACCGCGTCACCGGTCCGGTGAAGGCCAGCGACATCCAGGGCACGCTGAGCGCCAACGGCCGCGTGTACGTGGTCAACCCGGCCGGCGTGATGTTCGGCTCCACCGCCGTCGTCAACGCCGACAGCGTCGTCGCCTCGACGCTGGACATCAACGCGCAGCAGTTCATGGCCGGCGGCCGCGTGGCCGGCAACCAGAAGCTGCTGGACCTGACGTCGAACGCTCCGAACGCCTCGGTCGTCAACCAGGGCAAGATCAACGCCCGCCAGGTCGCGCTGCTCGGCGCCAACGTGGTGAACAAGGGCACGATCAACGCCACCGGCGACGTCACCCTCGGCGCCGCCGACACGGCCACGCTGTCGCTGACCAACTCCGGCTTCTCGGTCGCGCTGGGCGCACCGGAAGTGAACGCGCTGGTCGACAACGGCGGCATGATCGTCGCCAAGGGCGGCAACGTACTGCTGAACGCCGCCGCGACCGGCGACGCCGTGCGCAACGCCGTGCGCAGCACGGGCACCATCGAAGCGCGCAAGGCCGTCACCGGCGCGGGCGGTTCGATCGAACTGCGTTCGGATGCGGATGGCCAGGTCGCCGTGGGCGGCAAGCTGACCGCCGACGACCGCGTGACGGTGCAGACCGCGCCGCGCATCGCCACCGGCAAGGGCCGCAGCATCGTCATCGATCCGACGGCGCAGCTGCAGGGCAATGAAGTCGTCGTCAACGCGCTCGGCGCGCTGACCAGCAACGGCGCCTACACCGCCAACAACCTGACGCTGGCCGGCGACACGGTCGTCGTCAACACGCCGGTCGTCAACGCGCGCCAGGTCGGCGTGTACGCCGGCCAGGGCGTGACGCAGAACGCCAACATCACGGCCGACCGCGTTTCGCTCAACGGCAGCAGCATCACGCAGGCCGCGAACGTCGTCACCACCGGTGGCGCGATCGAACTGAACGCGAACCAGGACACCGGTTCGGTCACCGCTTCGACGCTGACCGGCGATCAGATCAAGATCACCGGCAAGAACGTCGCGCTGAACGGCGACGTCAAGGGCAAGTACGGCATCGACGTGCGCGTCGGCCGCGACGGCAAGGCCGGCACGATCACCGCCGCCAAGTCGCTGACGTCCGACAACGGCGAGATCTACCTGGATGCGATGAGCCGCGGCCAGACCGTGACCACCGCCAACCTGGGCAAGGTCGTCACGCGCGGCGCGGTGAGCGGCGATCGCGTCACCGTGCTCGCCGATTCGGTCGAGGTCTATGCACCGGTCACCGGCAAGGGCGACGTGTCCCTGTCGGGCAACGTCACCGGCGTGCGTCAGGAAGGCAGCGTCACCAGCCTCAATGGCAGCGTGATGGAAGTGGGCGGTTCGATCTATCACGCCGCCGGCGCGACGACGACCGCCGCGCAGCGTGCGGAATTCCGCGCCGCGCAGTCCGGCGTGCCGCTCGCGTTCAACCTGGGCGACATCAAGGCCTCGCAGGTCACGGTGGACAACGCCAACGGTCCGGTGAGCCTCAACGGCACGGTGACCGCCGACGCCGGCGTGCAGGTGAACCTGGGCAAGGGCAACCTCACCGCCGCCAAGGCCGTGCAGTCCAAGTACGGCATGGTGAACCTCAACGCCACCAACGTCTCCGCCAACGGTGCGATCAGCGGCGACCAGGGCGTCACCATCAACGCCAACGGTGGCACGCTCGCGCAGAACGCCGATATCGCCAGCGCGCACGGCAATGTTTCGCTGACGGGCACCACGATCAACCAGGCGGCCGCATCGAAGACCACGGGCACGAACGTGAGCCTGCAGGCGTCGACGATCAAGTCCGGTGCGATCACGGCGGTCGACCGCATCGACCTGTACGGCAACGACGTCACGCTGGGCAACAAGCTGACCGGACGCAGCGTCAACGCGCCGGCTAACGCGAAGAACACCGCAGGCAACATCGTGGTGACCAACCCGCAGCCGCAGCCGCAACCGCAACCGCAACCGCAGCCGCAGCCGCAGCCGCAGCCGGTGCCCAGCAATCTGCCGCCGGGCACGGTGACGTCGTTCGAACAGATGGTTCCGGGTGTTCGTTACGCCGGGGTCAACATCGGCGGCGTGATGTACTACTACCCGGTTTGACATCGGGCGCCGGCGGAGCGATCTGCCGGCAGTCGCCATTTGTTCGCGCCTGACGGCACGCGTGAGTGGTAGCAATCGGAGGAAGGCGCCCCGTGCGCCTTCCTCCTTCTCGTTTACGGCCGTCGCGCATCGCGTGCGCCGGCCCCCGTCGCGGACCGCCGTGCGCGAATGCGCTGCGTCTGCATGCATCGATTAGAAACGTGAAAAACAGATCCTCCGCATCGCAGCGCGCCAGCCTGTCCTGCCTTTCCCTGCTCACGCTCACCGCACTGCATCCGGCCGTGCATGCCGCCGAGCATGCCGTCACGTCGGGCGCCTTGCTCCGGCAGACACCGGAACTGTCGCGCGGGTTGCGACCAACCGACGACGCATCGCCCCAGCCGTCCGAAGCCGATGCGAACGGCGTGGCGCCCGAAGATGGCGAACTGCGCTTCGCGGTGAACGACTTCGTGTTCGATGGCGACATGAGCGCCGACGAGCGCGCGCGCGTCGATGCCTACCTCGCGCGCCTGCGCGGCCGCCAGATGACGGTCGGCGCCTTGCAGACCGTCCGCGCGGAACTGACCGAGCTGCTTTATCACGACGGCGAATCGCTCGTGCGCGTGTTGCTGCCGCAGCAGACCATCCAGAACGGCGTGGTGCGCTTCGAGATCGTGCGCGGCCGCATCGAGGCGATCCGCGTTGCGAACGCGTCCGATGTCGACACCGATCGCATCGAGCGCATCATGCGCGGCGACCGCATCGCCGATCCCAGTCTGCGCGACATCGATGCGCGCATGCGCCTGGTGCGCGCATTGCCGGGCGTGGGCGAGGTCAACGCGACGCTCGCGCCGGGCAAGTATGCCGGCGGCACCGTCGTCACCATCGACGTCACGCAAGGTGCCGCGCTGTACGGCGCGGTGTCGGCCGACAACGGCGGTTCGCCCGAAACCGGCGGGCGCCGTCTGATCGCGGTGGGCGGCATCAACAATCCGTTCGGACGCGGAGACAAGTTCGAAGCGGCCATCCTCGCGACGCCGGATGCGTTGCAGACGCAAGAATCGCATGGCGGCCAGACTCGCATGGCGCGTGTGTCGTACGAAACGCCCATCGGCAACGATGCCACGCGCGTCGGCGCGGCGGTATCGCATGTGGGGTATCGACTGGGCGGCGAGTTCGACGGACTCGGCAAGGGCTCGGCGGATGTCGCCAGCGTCTACCTGTCCCAGCCCGTGTGGCGCACGCGGCGCTCGAGCCTGGACTTCGGTGCGGAGATCGACCGCAAAGCGCTGCGCGACGATCGCTTCGACGGGCTGCTCGAGAACCGCCGCACCACGACCGTCGGCAGCGTGCGCGCCGATGGCAGTGGTATCGCGGGGCAGGGGCCGTGGCGTCGTTATTACCGCTATGGACTGGGCGTTTCGTATGGCGGCATGTCGTTGTCGGATCTGGACCGCACCAGCGGCGAGCCCGCGGTGGAGCGGCACGTTACGTTCGCGAAAGCCGAGCCCACCGCGAGTGTGGCCGTCGCGCCCGTATCGAGTTTGCAACTCAGCGCGCAGGTGCGTGGGCAATGGGCCAGCCGCAGCCTGGACGGTTCCGAGCGCTTGAGCCTGGGCGGCCCCAGCGCCGTGCGCGCCTACGGTTTGAATGCGCCCGCCGTGGATAGCGGCGCGGTCGTATCGCTGGAAGCCAGCCACGATTTCTTCATTCCCAATACGCGCATCAGTGCGTTCTACGACGGCGCGGCGGGGCGTTATCGTTCGGCGTTCGGTGTGGCGGGTCGTTCGGAAAACCTGCAGGGCGCGGGTGTCGGCGTGAACTGGAACTGGAAGGGCGCGCAGGCGCAGGTGAGTGTCGCGCGTGCGATCGGCCGTTCGGGCGATGTGCCGAAGGACGATCAGGTGTGGGTCACGGTGGGGAAATCGTTCTGACGTGGTTGCTTTCAACTTCGCGCCGGAGCGGAGTTGCGAAGATCAAAGTGGGTTCCAGCTTTCGCTGGAATGACGGGATAGGGCTGATGCCGTGACGGCCTGGGTCCCGGCTTTCGCCGGGATGACGGTGTATTTCACTTCGCGCCGAAGCGGAATAACCAAAATGGGTTCCAGTGCGTAGCCCGGGTAAGCGAAGCGCACCCGGGACCTGTCACGCCCACCCCGGGTGCGCTTCGCTTACCCGGGCTACAGATGCGGCAGCAGATGGGTTCCCGCTTTCGCTGGAATGACGGGATAGGGCGGATGCCGTGACAGCCTGGGTCCCGGCTTTCGCCGGGATGACGGTGTAGTTCACCTCGCGTCGAAGCGGAATCTCAAAGACCAAATGGGTTCCGGTGCGTAGCCCGGGTAAGCGAAGCGCACCCGGGACCTGTCACGCCCACCCCGGGTGCGCTTCGCTTACCCGGGCTACAGATGCGGCAGCAGATGGGTTCCAGCTTTCGCCGGAATCACGGGATGGGCTGACGCTGTGACAGCCTGGGTCCCGGCTTTCGCCGGGATGACGGTGTAGTGGGAGGCGTTCGATTTTGCGGAGTCGAAACGTGAAACGGATGCGCGCTGCATGGCCGCGATGAATCGTGCGTATCGTTACACCGAAGCATTTTTCACGACGATGCGTTTGCCAAAGCATCCATGCCGCTCCGGATCGGTGACGCATGTCCATCGGCATCGACGCTTCGATGCAACGCGTTGACCGTTGCCGTTCGGAGGTGAGCGTTGCACGAAGGAAACCTCCGCACGCGTGTATCGGCCTAGACACGGTCTCTCTTGACACTTCGCCGCGCCTGGAAGGGTTTTCGCAGGTGCGACCAGGCAATAGTGGAATTACGCGGCGTTCGCCCTGTTCAGATCACGCCTGCAGCGCAATCCGCACATCGATTCGCCGCCCAGCGACGCCATCGGGCGTCTTTTCCTGAATTTCTGTCTAGTTTTTCGCTGGGACTTGTCTGAGGCAAACCACCTCGATCCGCGCATAGGCGGCTCGCGCCTATCCGTGCCTGCAACCCTCAGATTCCTCTAGTAGGACCACCGTCAGCCAGAAACGAGGATGCGCAGCCGTCGAGGCGTTTGTCGCCTGACGCTTTTTCAAAACTTCCTTTCTCGTCAAACAGGTGTGCGTCAAATGAACAAGATTTACCGAGTGGTTTGGAATGCGGAGACCGGCCAATGGGTCGTGGCTTCGGAAATGGCCAAGGGTCGAAAGAAGCGTTCGGCCGGTAGCAAGGCCGCGGGCATCCTCTTGGGCACTGCGACGTTGGGTATCGCAATGGTCTCGCCTGCTGCGTTCGCGGCGAATGGTGGTGGTTTGGACATGTGTTCGGAGGACGGTACCGCGCATGGCTATGGAGCGTCCGGGGATGGCAACCTGACTAGTTGCAGTACGGCGACGTACGACTGGGGTCTCTTCAGCGACGTCGGTCCGACGGGTGGCAATGTAAATGCTCCGCAACAAACCACCCTGTCCGGCAACAAGGACGGCACCATGACCATCATGGCCGTTAATGGTGTGAAGGTTAAAAACACCATGGACATGAACAACCAGAAGATCACCAGCGTCGGGGACGGTGCGTTGGCTGCGGGGTCGAAGGATGCCGTGAACGGCGGCCAGCTGTTCGACGTCAAGACGACGGCAGACAGCCGCATCGACGGCGTCGCGGCCAACCCGCTGAAGTTCTCGGGCAACACCGGCACCGCCGTGTCGCGCAAGCTCGGCGACACGCTGGCGATCAAGGGCCTGGCCTCCACGGCCGGCACGTTCTCCGGCAACAACATCAATACCGTCGCCGACGGCACGGGCGCGATCACCATCCAGATGGCCGATTCGCCGAAGTTCGGTGAGGTCAACCTCGCCGACGGCGCTGCCGCGGCCGACGCGGTGAACAAGGGCCAGATGGACAAGGCCATCGCCGACGCGACCGGTGGCTTCAGCTCCAGCCCGCTGACGTTCGCCGGCAACGACGGAACGGTCGACCGCAAGCTGGGCGATACCGTCACCATCCAGGGTGGCAAGACGACGGCGGGCAACTACTCCAGCGACAACATCACCACCGAGGCTGCGGACGACGGCTCGATCACCATCAAGATGGCCGAGGCGCCGAAGTTCGGCGACATCACCATCAACGACGAAGGCAAGATCACCGGGCTGGCGAACGGCACGGCGACGGGCGATGCCGCGACGTTCGACCAGGTGAAGGGACTGGCCGACGTCATCGGCGGCGATACCAAGGTCGATCCGACCACGGGTGAAATCACGACGCCGACGTTCGACATGGGCGATGGCACCACGACCAGCACCGTGTCCGACGCGATCGAGAACCTGGGCGACCGCACCGAAGCCAACACTACGGTGATCAACGACATCATCAACAACGGCAACGCGATCACGAACCTCACCGGTACCCACGGCGATCGCGTGCTGTCCGGTGTTGCGGCCGGTTCGGCCGACAACGAAGCGGTCAACGTGAAGCAGCTGAAGGATGCCGGCGTCATCGATCCGAGCGGCAAGGCCAAGTCGGTCGTGACGTACGACAGCGCCGACAAGACCAGCATCACGATGGGCGGCGAAGGCGCTGCGGCTCCGGTGGCGATCCACAACGTCGCCGACGGCGTGGGCGATCGCGATGCGGTGAACGTCGGACAGCTGAACCAGCGTCTGGCCGACGGCAATGCGCAGACGCTGAACCAGGCGAACGCGTACACCGACCAGAAGTTCAACGACGTGTGGCAGAACATGGGCGATGCGATCAACCAGGTGAACCAGCAGGCCAACCGCGGCATCGCGGCGGCATCTGCCCTGGTCAACGTGACGCCTTACCTGCCAGGCCACACGGCCGTCAACGCCGGTGTCGCGTCCTACCGTGGCGAAGCCGCGCTGGGCGTGGGCGTGTCGCGCTGGAGCGAGAACGGTCGCGTGAACCTCAACGCCGGCGTGTCCGCGGCGCAGGGCGACCAGCCGGTGTTCCGCGTCGGCGTCGGTTACGTCTTCTGACGAGAGCGGAAGGGAAAGGGTACTGCGGGACTTCGGTCCCGCAGTGCCCCGGACCGCTCGATATCACTACATGGCCCGAGGTCCGAGGCCTCCGGCATTTACAGGTTCAATCATGTTCAACATCAAATCGTTGTCAGGGCTTGCCCTGGCCATCGCCGCGACGGCCACGCTGTCCGCCTGCGGCACCACCACGCTGAGCCAGGTGAAGGACGGTCATACCGACCAGCCCGTCTGGCCGGCACCCGAAAAGGCCCATCCGCTGGAAGCGGCGAAGGTCCATGCCGACATCGCTGCACTGAATCAGGTGCAGATCGGCGATGCCAAGCTGGAGATCTACCGCCTGCTCGGCCACCCGATGTACCGCGAAGGCATCGCCGGCGTGCACGAATGGGATTACCTGTTCAAGCTGCCCTCGCCGCAGGGCGAAGTGCAGTGCCAGTACAAGGTGCTGTTCGACGACAACATGCAGGCCAGCCAGACGTTCTGGAATCCGGCGGGCTGTGCGGATCTGCTCGGCGCGAAGGTCCCGACCGTCGCTCCGCCGGCCGAACCGCACGTCGTCCAGCAGCTGGACGTGTCGGCCGATGCGTTGTTCGGCTTCGACAGCGCGAAGCTGTCGGCCGACGCGCCCGCAGCGCTTGAAACCGTCATGACCGCGCTCAACAAGGCCGAGCATGTGGATAGCCTGCGGGTGACCGGCTACACCGATCGCTTCGGCAGCGCCCCGTACAATCTGCAGCTGTCGGAGCGCCGTGCGCAGGCCGTGAAGGCGTATCTGGTTTCGCGCGGCGTGCCGGGCGAAGCGGTGATGACGCAGGGTCTCGGTGCTTCCGATCCGGTCGTGAGTTGCCCGGGTGCGAAGAGCCCGAAGGTCATCGCGTGCCTGAAGCCGAATCGTCGCGTTCGGATCGAAGTGGTTGCGCGTTGATGCTGTATCCGCGTTGCGGATCCGGTACCCGGTCCGCTTCGCGGTGACTTCATCGTGAAGTGGAAGACGCCCCGCGATTGCGGGGCGTTTTCTTTTGTGCGCTGGAGCGAAAACACGATGATCTTGTAGCCCGGGTAAGCGGAGCGCACCCGGATCAAGCGTGACAGGCCCCGGGTGCGCTCCGCTTACCCGGGCTACAGAGGCCTCAATTCTTGTCGTCATTCCAGGGCGTGACAGCGCGCGGAAAGATCGTCGAACGTTAACGGCGCAACGCGCTGCGGCGCGTTCATCGGCAAATGCCTTGGAAAACGAAAACGCCCCGCAATGCGGGGCGTCTCGTTTTCATCCCCGCACGAAGCAGGTAGCCGAACCGGTCAGGCCTCGACCGCCTCGTCGTCCTTGTACGCATCTACCGGGATGCACGCGCACATGACGTTCTTGTCGCCGTAGACGTTGTCCACGCGCGCGACCGGCGGCCAGTACTTCTGCAGCTTCAGCGACGGCAGCGGGAAGGCGGCCAGCTCGCGCGGATACGCATGTGTCCACTCGCTCGCCGAAACGGCCGTCGCGGTGTGCGGGGCGTTCTTGAGCGGGTTGTCCTCGCGATCGAGCTTGCCTTCCTCGACGGCGCGGATCTCGTCGCGGATCTGGATCATCGCGTCGATGAAGCGGTCCAGTTCATGCAGCGACTCGGACTCGGTCGGCTCCACCATCAGCGTGCCGGCGACCGGGAAGCTCAGCGTCGGCGCATGGAAGCCGAAGTCGATCAGGCGCTTGGCGACGTCTTCAGCCGACACGCCCGTGGAATCCTTCAGCGGGCGCAGGTCGAGGATGCACTCGTGCGCGACCAGATCATTGCGGCCGGTGTAGAGCGTCTCGTAGTGCGATGCCAGGCGCTTGGCGATGTAGTTCGCGTTGAGGAGCGCGACCTGCGTCGCGCGGCGCAGGCCGGCGGCGCCCATCATCGTCACGTACATCCAGCTGATCGGCAGGATCGAGGCCGAACCGAAGCTCGCTGCCGACACCATGCCGACATCACCCTTGCCGACGCCCTGCGTGGTCACGCCGTCGTTGCCGAGCGCACGCGGCAGGAACGGCGCCAGGTGCGACTTCACCGCGCACGGGCCAACGCCCGGGCCGCCGCCGCCGTGCGGAATGCAGAAGGTCTTGTGCAGGTTGAGGTGCGAAACGTCCGAACCCCACTTGCCGGGCTTCGCGAGACCGACGAGGGCGTTCATGTTCGCGCCGTCGGTGTACACCTGGCCGCCGTGCTTGTGGATGATCTCGCAGATCTCGACGACCTCTTCCTCGAACACGCCGTGCGTGGACGGGTAGGTCATCATGATCGCGGCAAGGCGGTCGCTGTATTTCTCGGCGGCACGGCGGATGTCCTCGACATCGACGTTGCCGTTGCTGTCGGTCTTGGTCACCACGACCTGCATGCCGCACATCTGCGCCGACGCCGGGTTGGTGCCGTGCGCCGAATCCGGGATCAGGCAGATGTCGCGATGCGCTTCGCCGCGCGAGTGGTGATAGGCGCGGATCGCCAGCAGGCCGGCGTATTCGCCCTGCGCACCGGAGTTCGGCTGCAGGCTCACCGCATCGTAGCCGGTGCACTCGACCAGCATCGCCTCGAGCTCGTCGATCAACTGCTTGTAACCGGCGGCCTGTGCGGCCGGCGCGAGCGGATGCAGGTTGCCGAACTCCGGCCACGTCACCGGGATCATCTCGGCGGTAGCGTTGAGCTTCATGGTGCACGAGCCCAGCGGGATCATCGTGCGATCCATCGCCAGGTCCTTGTCGGCCAGCGAGCGCATGTAGCGCAGCAGTTCGTGTTCGCTGTGGTGCGTGTTGAACACCGGGTGCGTCAGGAACGCGCTGGTGCGCAACAGACCGTCAGGCAGCGCATCGCCGGCGGAAGCATCGAGCGCGTCGATGTCGACCGTCGCGCCGAACAGCGCGGCGATGGCGGTGATGTCCGCACGCGTGGTCGTTTCATCCAGCGAAATGCCGACGCTGCGGCCATCGATGCGGCGCAGGTTGATGCGCGCCGCGGTGGCCTTCGCGTGGATGGCGCCCGCATCGACATCGACGACGTGCAGCGTGTCGAAGAAGTCCGGACCGACGGTGACGCCCGCGTTGCGCAGCGCGGCCGCGAGGATCGAGGCAAGGCGATGCGTGCGGCGCGCGATGCGCTGCAGGCCCTCCGGACCGTGGTAGACGGCGTACATCGATGCCATGACCGCCAGCAGCACCTGCGCGGTGCAGATGTTCGAGGTGGCCTTCTCGCGGCGGATGTGCTGTTCGCGCGTCTGCAGCGTGAGGCGATACGCGGCCTTGCCTTCGGCGTCGACCGACACGCCGATCAGGCGGCCCGGCATCGAACGCTTGTAGGCATCGCGGCACGCCATGAATGCCGCGTGCGGGCCGCCGAAACCGAACGGCACGCCGAAGCGCTGCGAATTGCCGACCACGATGTCCGCGCCCCATTCGCCCGGCGCGGCGATGAGCGTCAGCGCGAGCAGGTCGGTGGCAACGGCGACGAGGCCGCCGCGCGCGTGCACGGCATCGGCCAGCGCCTTGTAGTCGTGGATCTGGCCGAAGGTGTTCGGGTACTGCAACAACACGCCGAAGCTGTCGATGCTCATCGCCTCGCTGTCGTCGGCGACCACCAGCTCGATCTCGAGCGGTTCGGCGCGCGTGCGCAGCACTTCCAGCGTCTGCGGATGAACGCCGGAGGACACGAAGAACGTGTTCGACTTCGACTTCGCCGAACGCTTGGCCAGCGTCATCGCTTCGGCGGCCGCCGTGGCCTCATCGAGCAGCGAGGCGTTGGCGATCTCCATGCCGGTGAGTTCGGCGCACATCGTCTGGAAGTTGATCAGCGCTTCCATGCGGCCCTGCGAGATCTCCGCCTGGTACGGCGTGTAGGCCGTGTACCACGCCGGGTTCTCCAGGATGTTGCGCAGGATGACGTTCGGCGTGTGCGTGCCGTAGTAGCCCTGGCCGATGAAGCTGCGGAAGACCTGGTTCTTGTCGGCGATCGCGCGGATCTTGGCGATGGCCTCGACCTCGGTGATCGGCGCCGGCAGCGCGAGCGGATTCGGCGATTTGATGGACGCCGGCACGATCGCGTCGGTCATCGCCTCCAGCGAATCGAAGCCGACCACGCGCAGCATCTGTGCGATCTCGGCGTCGTTGGGGCCGATGTGGCGTTCGAGGAAGGCGTCGTGCTGCTCCAAAGCGAGCAGGCTGAGATCGCGCAGGGAAGGGGTCTTCTGGCTCATGCGGGGCATCCGGTATTGGCTCGAAAGCCGGGTGTGCGCATGCGCGCACATGGAGTGCCCCTCTGTCCTTTTGCCTGAGAGTTTCAAAGCGCGGGGCGGGGGAGGTGACCCCGCTGGCTTCTTGCCCCTTCGGCGCCGGTTCCGGCCCATGAAACAGGGCGCGGCCGGTCTCTCCAGAGTGTGAGCCGACGGCGGTTATGGGGCCTGAGCGATTCCGGGCGTTTGCGCCTTCGGCAGCGGATCCGACCCGTTCAGGTTGGCCCGCTTCTCCCACCGTCTGCTGGTGCGAATCATACCGGTCGCGGGGGGAATCTGCCTCCAGGCGGCGGTCGTGAGACGGAGCCCGTCACGTTCTACACCGTCGCCCACTACACCGTCATCCCGGCGAAAGCCGGGACCCAGGCCCGTACCGCAGGGGCACTCGGACCAGTGCGACACCTCCTACATCGTCATCCCGGCGAAAGCCGGGACCCAAGGGTCAACGTCAAACCGGCAGTGCGGTGAGGCACTGCAAGTTCCCGCGTTGATCCTCCGTTACCCCTCATCCGCCCTCCGGGCACCTTCTCCCGCAGGGAGAAGGGGAAGAGCAAAGAGCGAAGCTCGCTTCGCCGTAAGCAACGTGGGCTTTCGGAATTGCGGTGACGTTCCCGAGCCACCGTAGGATGGGTCTCGCGAAGCGAAACCCATCGTTGTCGCAATGAAGCGATGAGTTTCGTTTCACGAAACCCATCCTGCGTTTCCGTCGTGCTGCTACTTCTTCGCGTTGAACACATCCACATCCGGACGCAATCTCGATGCCCGAGGAGTGTCGAAACTCCGATACACAGCGGGACCCACCTCCGTCATTCCGGTGGGTTTTTTATGCCTGAAAATCCAGGCATTCCGACGTCGGTAGTTCTGCGTCGGGAGGGTGGCCAAATACAAGACCTCGTCAGAGGAAATAGGCCCAGCCGACTGTGTACGGTTTTCGAACCTCCCGACACCTTGCGTCGCAATCCCGCGACGCAAGCCGGCTGTTTGCTGGAGACCCTCACGATGCAGAAGGATGTTTGCTGTTCCTACGCCGCATTCGCCGGCGTGCTGTTGCCGAACTTCGCGTATCACAAACTGAAACAGGCGCGCGACCAACTGGTGTTGCTGTCGCAACTCGCAGGCTCGCGCAGCGAGGGCGATGAAACCGAGTTCCGCATCGCGCCCGATGCGCTGGCGGAGTTGTTCGAACGGCAGGCGCAATACCTGGACGAAGTACTGGGCTGCGTGCTGGAAGCGCCGCCGTAAGGCGGCCACCGGGCGCCTCACCCTCATCCGCCTGCCGGCACCTTCTCCCGCTTGCGGGAGAAGGGTCGCTTCGATGGCGATGGTGTGCGCCATCACGCAAAAACCATCACGCAGCCCCCACACGCCCGCTTCGATCAACCCCGACAGGCGTATCCTGTCGGCCACGTCAGGGAGGGCGCGATGGCCACGGTTCCGTTCCAAGTCCAGCAACTCGACCATGTCGTCCTGCGCGTGCGCGATGTCGCGACCATGGTGGCCTTCTACCGCGACGTGCTGGGCTGCACCGTCGAGCGGGTGCAGGAGGCCATCGGCCTCACGCAGCTTCGCGCCGGCGCTTCGCTGATCGACCTGGTCGACGTGGACGGCAAGCTCGGCCGCATGGGCGGCGCCGCGCCCGGCGAGCAGGCCCGCAACATGGACCACTTCTGCCTGCGCGTGGAGCCGTTCGACGTGGACGCGATCACGGCGCACCTGCGTTCTCACGATGCGCGGATCGGCGAATTCGGCTCGCGGTACGGCGCCGAAGGCGAGGGGCCTTCGCAGTATCTGTTCGACCCCGAAGGAAATCTCGTGGAGTTGAAAGGCCCGCCTTCGCGGGGTTGACCTCGATTCCCCATTCCGATCCCCGATCCCCGATCCCCGAACCAGAAGCAATGCCCAGACAACCCGCGTCGCTCGCCGTCCCCATCCGCGTCCTCGCCCTGCTGCTCGGCGGGCTGGCGATGTTCGGCCCGTTCTCGATCGACACCATCTTCCCGGCATTCCCCGCCATCGGCGCGCAGTTCGGCGCCGACAAGCTGGCGATGCAGCAGACCATCAGCGTCTATCTCGTCGCCTACGCGGCGATGAGCATCGTGCACGGACCGCTGTCGGACGCGATCGGCCGCAAGCGCGTGATCCTCGGCGGCCTGATCGTGTTCGCCCTGGCCTCGGCCGGTTGCGCGCTGGCGAAGGACCTGCCGACGCTGCTGGCGTTCCGCGCATTGCAGGGGCTTTCGTCCGGCGTGGGCCTGATCGTCGGCCGCGCGGTGATCCGCGACGTGTTGCACGGCGACGACGCGCAGCGGTTGATGAGCCAGGTGTCGATGATCTTCGGCGTCGCGCCCGCGCTGGCGCCGGTGATCGGCGGCTGGATCCTCGGCGTCGCGCACTGGCCGGCGATCTTCTGGTTCCTCGTCGCGTTCTCGGTGGTGCTGCTGATTGCGACGTGGCGCGCATTGCCGGAGACGCATCCGCCGCAGGCGCGCCTGCCGCTCGCGCCCAAACGCCTGCTGCGCGATTACGTCGCCATCGTCATCAACCCGCGTTTCCAGCGCCTCTCTGCCGCCGCCGCGTTCAACTTCGCCGCGCTGTGGGTGTACATCGCCTCGGCGCCCGCGTTCGTGCTCGACATCCTCAAGCTCAACGAACGCCAGTTCGGCTGGTTCTTCGTGCCGATGATCAGCGGCATGATCCTGGGCGCGTTCGTCTCCGGCCGCACGGCGGGCAGGATCAGCGGCGCGAAGCTGGTGTCGATCGGGTTTGCGTGTTCGGCCGTCGCGATGGCGATGAACCTCGGCTACAACCTGTTCACCGACGCGCCGCGCGTGCCGTGGGCGGTCTTGCCGATGACGCTCAACGCGTTCGGCATCGCGCTGGTGTTTCCGATCGTCACGCTCGCGATCCTTGATATGTACCCGCGCCAGCGCGGTTCGGCGTCGTCGTTGCAGGCGTTCACCGGACTCGTGCTGAATGCGGCGATCGCGGGGATTCTGTCGCCGCTGATCAGCGACCACGCGCTGTGGCTGATCGCCACCGCGATTGCGTTCTTGACCATCGCGTTCGGTTTCTGGCGCTGGGAAGCGCGCGTGTCGCGCATGCGTTCCGGCGCAGCGCCGACGGTGCCGGGCGAGACCCTGTAGGCGCATACAAACGCGCCGTCGTAGCCCGGGTAAGCGAAGCGCACCCGGGAAGCGTGTCAGCGTCGTCACGCGCGAGTCTTCGCCACCCCCGGGTGCGGCCTCCGGCCTTACCCGGGCTACGCGGGATGGGGTGAGGCGGAAGCGAATCAAGCCCGCCGCCGCATCCGCGCATACAACGGAATGCCCGCGACGATCAGCCGTAGCCCGGGTAAGCGAAGCGCACCCGGGAAGCGTGTGAGCGTCGTCTAGCGCGAGTCTTCGCCACCCCGGGTGCGCTCCGCTTACCCGGGCTACGGGAGGGGGCGAAGCGGATCAGGCCCGCCGCCGCATCCACGCATACAACGGAATGCCCGCGACGATCAGCACCGCGCCCCACGCGAGCGCTTCGCTGCCGATGCCGAACATCGCGTAGAGGCTGTAACCCAGCGCCAGCGCCGCGATCGCGCGACTCACCGCGCCGGTACCGCGCACCAGCCACGCGGCGCTGCTCACCACGTACGGCAGAAGCGTCGCGGCCGTCGAGAGCAGGATCGAGAACGTGAACACCTGCACCAGCGAACGGCTGTAGTTCGCCGCCACCAACGCGCTGGCGAGCAGGCTGCTGACGATCACGCCGACCACCGGCGTGCCGCCCTTGTCGAGCTTCGTGAACGGCTTGGGGAACAAACCGTCGCGCGCCGCCGCGAGCGGCAACTGCGCCGACAGCAAAATCCAGCCGTTGAGCGCGCCGAAGCAGGAGATCGCCATGACGACGGCGAGCGTCACGCCCGCGGCCGGGCCCCACAGCGAGCGCGCGGCGTCGGCCATCGGTGCCTGCGATTGCGCGAGCACTTCGCGCGGCAGCAGGCCGAGCACCGCGGTGCACGCGAGGATCGTCGCCACGCCCGCGAGCAGCGTGCCCAGCACCGTCGCGCGCGGCACGGTGGTTTGCGCGTTCTCGGTCGAGCCGGCCGGCACCGTTGCCGCTTCCAGTCCGAGCATCGCCCACAGCGTCAGCGCGACGGCGGCGTTGGCGACGTGCGGCAGGCTTTCCTTCGTCGGATTGAACGGCGTGTAGTGCGAGGTATCGACGAACCACAACGCGATCAGGCCGAACAGCAGCAACGGGAGCAGTTTCAGCGCGGTGGTCACCAGCTGGAGGTTGCCGGCTTCGCGCAGGCCGATCAGGTTCACGCCGCTGCACACCCACAACGCGCCGAGCGCGCATGCGGCCGCGCGTAGCGGCGTTGCGGTGAGCGGCGGGAAGATCGCGCCCATGCTGCCGGCGAAGGCCACGGCAATCGCGGCGGTGGCGCACCAGATCGAAATCCAGTAACTCCAGGCGATGACGAAGCCCGGCAATTCACCGAACGCGTTGCGCGCGAACACGTAGGGCCCGCCGGTCTGCGGCCAGCGCATCGCCAATCGCGCGAAGGTGATCGCCAGCAGCATCGCGCCGGCCAGCGTGATGCCCCAGCCGAGCAGGCTCGCCGCGCCGAACGGCGCCAGCGCCGCCGGCAGCAGGAACGCGCCGGAGCCGATCATGCTGCCGACCACGAGCGCGGTGGCGGACCAGAAGCCGAGGGGACGGGTTGGGGTTGTCACGCGGCGGGCGTCCTTCGATGTGCGGTGGATCGAGGTAAAGCCGGAGGCTTCGACGCGGATCGACTACGCGCTATCGGCCCGATACACCGCCCGCAACACCTCATGGAAGTGATGCACCGCGTTCTCGCGCAATGGATTCAAACGCCCCGGTTCGTACGAACCCGACGACAACCCGCGCTGCACGTCCTCGCAGATCGTCAGGTCTTCCAGCTGCACTTCATCGCTGAAATCGCGGTCCGCCTCGCGGCGCTGGTGCGCCTGGTCGCTGTCGTCCATCGCGTAGTAGAAGTCGAACTCCACGCGGCAACGGTCGACGCCCTTCGGTACGACGCGGTTGGTCTGCAGGCGGCCGGGCAGGATGTTGAGCATCGTGTTGGGCCACATCCAGTAGTAGAGCGCGTCGCCGTCGCCGTAGAGGCCGTCTCCGCTCTCGAGCGGGCTGAACTGGTACGAATACCACTGCGCCGTTTCGGTGATGTAGCTGCGGTAATCGAGCAGTTTGTTGAGGCCCGGGTGGATGTGCGGGACGTGGTAACCCTCAAGGTAATTGTCGACGTACACCTTCCAGTTGCACGCGACGTCGTAGCCCACGCGGCGATGGTGCCCGTAGCGTTCGAGATGGCGGTTCGCGCCGAGCCGCGCATCGATGCCTTCGACGAACGCGTCGAACTCCGGTGCGCGCGCTTCATCCACCGCGGCGAACACCAGTCCCTGCCACACGCGCACCGCGAGCTGCGGAAGACGGATGTCGTTCGGGACGAAGTCGGGTGCGGTGCCCATTTCCGGCGCGGAACGCAGCACGCCGTCGAGCGTGTACGTCCAGCCGTGGTAGCGGCAACGAAGCGATTTCGCCGCGAGCCCATCGCAGCTGGCGATCGGCCCCGCGCGATGGCGGCAGACGTTGTGGAACACGCGGATTCCGCCATCGGCACCGCGCACCGCGATCACCGGCAATCCGGCGAAATCGCCCACGACGTGGTCGCCCGCCTCGCGCAGCTGGCACACGTGCGCGAGCAGTTGCCAGCCGGCGTCGAAGATCGCGCGGCGGTCGATGGCCGGCATCGCCGGATCGACGTAGAACCGCGCGGGCAGGGCGGTGGCGCGCTCCAGCGGCTGGCTGGACAGCGCGGCGGGATCGAACAGGTGCGGGTGGTTCATGCGCGCAGCCTACCGCGCGAAAGCGGCAAAGTCGCGGACCTCTGATGTCTTTGTAGCCCGGGTGAGCGGAGCGCACCCGGGTTGGGCGTGACAGGTCCCGGGTGCGCTTCGCTTACCCGGGCTACAAGGGCAGGTTGACCGGGTTTATCGCGGTTGAGCGGCCACCTGCCGCGCCACATCCGCCAGCATCGCATCCAGATCCGCGCGATCGTGCACCTGGCCGTGCTGCACGACGGCGTGGATCCGCTTTGTCGCGGCGATGTCGCGCAGCGGATCGGCGTCCAGCAGCACCACGTCGGCGACCTTCCCGGCGGCCAACGTGCCGTATTCATCGTCGTGGCCGAGGAAGCGGGCGCCGTTGATGGTCGCGGCCTGCAGCGACTGCTGCGGCGTGAGGCCGTAATGCACCAGCCAGCCCAGTTCCTGGTGCAGGCCGATGCCGGGATAGTTGTACGAGTTGAGGAAGCCCGCATCGGTGCCGGCGAGGATCGTCATGCCGGCCTTCTGCATCATCGGCAGCACCGCCGCGCTGGTTTCGAAACGCTCGTGGCGGCGCGCGATGGCCTGCGCGTCGTCCTTCGCCGCACGCTCCACGCGCCAGGTGTAGGTCGCCTGCAGGCCGGGGCCGATGTACTTCAGGTACGGATCGTTGCGATGGTCGTCCTGGTCGAGGTACGTCACCACGCGGCTGCCGTTGATGGTCGGCGTGATCGCCGTGCCATGGCGCGCGAGGTTGCGGTACGCGGCCATCGCGCGCTTGGGATCGAAGGTCGCGTTCCACTGCGTCCACGCATCGCGGCTGTTGATCTCGCCACGCGCGATCTTTTCGCCCAGCGATTTCTCCAGAGGCGAACCGGCCTTGTACGCGTAGTCGAAGTGTTCGATCGAATCCAGGCCCGCCGCGCTCACTTCTTCGAGCGTGAGCGAATAGGGAACGTGCGCCGAGGTTTTCAGGCCGCGGCGATCGGCTTCCTTCACCGCCGCCATGAACAGTTCCGGCGACAGCGTGTTGTCGGTGATCTTGACGAAGTCGACCTTCCAGCCCTGGAGCTGGTCGAACGCGGCGTTGAGTTCGGCAGTCGTACCGATTTCGATATCGCCCGGCCAGATGGATTTGTAGCCCTCGATCTTCGGGCCCGAGGTGAAGATGCGCGGGCCGGCGAGTTCGCCGTTGGCGATCTGCTCGCGCCACTGCAGCACGCTCGGGCTGAGGTCGCCAGCGCAATCGCGCACCGCGGTGATGCCGTGCGCGAGGTAGAGCGGCAGCAGGTTGCGGTTTTCCGCGATCAGCGCATCGCCGCCACCGAAGTGGACATGCATGTCCCACAGGCCGGGAATGGCGTACTTGCCGTTCGCATCGAGCACGTTGGGGGATTGGTAGTTCTTCGCCTGCTTCGCGTCGGCGATGGCGAGGATGTGGCCATCCCGAACGGCGATGGTGCGATGTGGCTGCAGCTTGCCGGAGACGACATCGACGACGGTGGCATCGCGGATGAGCAGGTCGACACGTTCGGCGGCGTTCGCAGCGAGCGGCAGCGTCGCGGCGATGGCGAGGGTGAGTGCGAGTGCGGTCAGGCGCTGGTTCATCCCGCCACGATACCCGCGCCTGCGTGGCGGCTGCGCTACGCGTATTGGCGGAAACGCCGTGCGATGTCGCAAAAAAGAAAACGGCCGGGGATGCCGGCCGTTTCCATCGCGCAGTCAGGTTCGATCTCAGCCCTGCTTCGGAGCTTCCTGCTTCGCCGGAGCGGGCGTTGCGGGCGTCGTCGCCGGAGCCGCCGGAGCCGGAGCCGCCGACGCATCGGCCTGCCAGCCGCAGGTCTTGCCTTCGTTCTGCTGCTTCAGCCAGGTCTGCAGCGGAGCGAAGTATTCCAGCACCGCCGAGGCGTCCATCTGCTCGCCGCCGGTGAGTTCCTTCAGCGTCTTCTGCCACGGCTGGCTCGCGCCCTTGCTCAGCATCGCCTGGAAGCGCGCACCGGCTTCCTTGTTGCCGTAGAAGCTGCACTCGTACAGCGGGCCCTTGAAGCCGGACGCATCGCACAGCGCCTTGTAGAACTGGAACTGCAGCACGTGCGAGAAGAAGTAACGCGTGTACGGCGTGTTGCCCGGCACGTGGTACTTCGCGCCCGGATCGAAGAACTCCTCGCCACGCGCGGTGGCCGGCGCGACGCCCTGGTACTTCGCCTTCAGGTCCCACCACGCCTTGTTGTAGTCGGCCGGCTTGATCGAGCCGTCGAACACGCCCCAGCGCCAGCGGTCGATCATCAGGCCGAACGGCAGGAACGCGACCTTCGCCAGCGCCATGCGCATCTGCGCGTTGACCACCGCTTCATTGCTGACCTGCTGCTCGCCGGCCAGGCCGATCGACTGCAGGTACTTCGGCGTCATCGACAGCACGATGGTGTCGCCGATGGCTTCATGGAAACCATCGTGCGCGCCCTGCTGGAACAGCGGCGGCA